>Ga0123339_10000086_pt1 | contig 93687 bp, 83 predicted proteins | sample lystaG_FD_89956 | JGI IMG/M metagenome (GOLD analysis project Ga0123339, IMG submission 89956) | Glacier valley bacterial and archeal communities from Borup Fiord, Nunavut, Canada, to study Microbial Dark Matter (Phase II) -... | ecosystem: Environmental > Aquatic > Freshwater > Ice > Glacier ...
CCCCTGCATTTCATTGGTTCTCTCAGGAACCCACCGGCAGGTGACCTTTTTGATTCCCGATGCCGAAGACGGGCTGTTCAGCCGGTTTATCTTCTACCTGATGAACCTCAGGCCCGAATGGAAAGACATGCTGGATGAGAATATCGAGGACATGGAGGAGTATTTCGATGCCCTGGGCCAGGAGTTCTTTCACTTTTACAATACCCTCTGCGATCAACCTGACATCCGGTTCAGCCTCACAAAAGAGCAACATAAGGAGCACACCGACTTCTTCATCCAGCTACAGGATAAATACCTTGCACTGCAAGGGATGCACTTCATGGCCACCATCCGCCGCCTGGGCCTTATTGCCTTCCGCCTGGCCATGACCCTTAGTGCCCTGCGCATGATGGATTCAGGTAATTTTTCCCAAAAACTGGTATGCTCTGACTCAGATTTCCAGAGGGTCCTTTCCATGATCAGGGTATTGGTACAGCATTCGAGCCAAGTGTTCTCTCAGTTGCCGGCAATTAATAATTCAGTAAAACTTAGAGACAAAAAGGAACAGTTTTTGGATCAACTGCCTGAGAAGTTTGATCGACCCGATTATATTGATCTGGCAAAGTCCATGTCAATTCAAGAGAGGACGGCAGAAAGATATATTACCTCCTTCTGCAATAAAGGCTTGATCTTTAGGGAACAGATGGGTACTTATACAAATCTGACAATAACGGAGAGGAAAGAATGAACAAAATTTCCGACAACTCCGACAACTCCGACAACATGCTTTTTAATCTCATACACTTCAATGATTTGTTTTTAAAAAGTGTCTGCTCAACTTTACCGACCTCTATGGTAGGTTAATATTACTACGTGTCGGAGTTGTCGGAGTTGTCGGAGTTGTCGGAATTAACGAATTGAAACTCCACTGAGTCTGTCATTGGGCTTCATAAGAGATGAACGGTTCAGGAACCTCGGTACTCCTATAAATAAAGTGTCAATGGATTGTCCCGGGGAGTTAAATAAGTTTTTCGTGTAGCCGATATGATCAACGATTAAATAAACAGAGCAGGTGACTACATTTCAGAATAACGTTACATTTCAGAAACATCAGACCTCTTAATAGAATTGTCATTTGCTCAGCATCATAAAGGGCGAGGCATATTATGAACGACATAAAAAGCTTGCAGCCACCTCCTCTTTCATTTACTTATTTCTTATTCTTATTTTTCGTTTCTTATTTTTCAAGGGATATAATGATCCAAAATTTTAGAACCTACTTTGAAAATTAAACAAATTAAATTATTTGAATTATTAATATTGAAATTGAAGATTCGTTATTGATTTTTAATTACCCAATGAAAGTATCAGATTCCATAATTCTTCCATCCATATCCTCCCTCCCATACTTCGGCTCCGAAGGAAACTTTACAGGCTTCTTATCCCTATGGGAGCGGTAGTTAGTTGTATCGTGAAAGAAAATATTATTGGAGCAATTATGAATGTTAATTATTTGTTAATTTAGCAATAATGGGATTTTTTATTGTATACACTTATTCTTATTATAACTTATTTTATTTAATTTTCAGAAATAATATTATTCGATTGGCAGCAATGAGAAAGATACTGATTATTACAGGTTTAATTATATTTTCATTTTTAGTATTCGTGTTTGTATTTTTCATTCCGGTCAATCAACCTGCCAATTCCATTCAACTTAGCAACGATACCCTACAAGCAAGAAACTTGCTAAATCAAGCATATAAGCTTCGGGGATCAAATCAGGATTCATGCAGATTGGTCTATAGGCAGGCAATTGCAATGGTACAACCTTTTAAACAAAGCAAGTCGACCAATCACCTGATCGGTTTGGGCTATGTTGGAATTGCTTCTCTGAACTGCAATATGGGAAATTACGATGAGTCTCTTAAAAATGTTAAATTAGCTATTACCATTTCTGAAATCTATTCTGATTTTGATATTAAAGCTCAATCAATAAATATTAAAGGGTTACTATCCTATAATCAAAGTAATTACGATTCTGCTGTTATTTGTTACACACAGGCGATGGGTCTTGCAAAAATTGCTTCCAATAATAAGTTACAGGGCAAAATCTATACCAATATGGCTATTATCAATTATTTGCAAGGCAAAAGTAATGAAGCCATTGAAAGTTTCTCAAAAACACTGGGTATTGCAATTGAGTTAAAGGATGTTGAACTAATTACGGGTACCTACTTGAACATGGGTTTAGTTGCCAATGATTTTGGTGAATACGATAAAGCCATTGGCTATTACGACAAAGCCATTGAAACGTATGAAAAAATTAATGGGAAAGATGGCCTTATTTTGTGTTATCAGAATCTTGGAAACCTATACCTTTTGTTGGCTAATTACGAAAAGGCTATTGAATCGATTAATTTATCATTAAAATTATCAGAAGAAATTGGAGATAAGGCGAATATTGCCAAGGCGCATCACAATAAGGCCGAGGTATATTCCAGAGTTGGAGATTTTGATCAGGCAAGTGAGGAATATCTTATTTCAATCAGACAAAAAGAGAAACTCAATGACAAATCTGTGCTTGCAGATGGTTACAATGGTTTGGGAACCCTGAATTTCCAACGAAATGTTTATGATAAAGCTTTGGAATACTATCATAAATCGTTGCAAATATATGATGAATTGAAATTGCCAAGAGGAAAATCTACTTCCTACTCCAATATTGCAAATGTATATTTAGCCAGGCATCAATACCAGGATGCTTTAAACTATTATTTAAAAGCGCTTCAATTATCAACAGAAGTAAATAACTATTCAGGCATGGCAGATCATTGCATGAGCATTGGGGCTTGTTATTCTAAGTTACACCTGTTTGATAAAGCCGAATATTACCTGATAAAAGCATTGAAAAAGAAGAAAGAACTTTCTGAAAAGGAGGGCATTTCTATGGTTTACCTGGAGCTTGCCAATTCAAAGATAAATGAGGCAAACTTTGGTAATCCGTCCAACCGGGAGGTGAAATTTGAAAATGCGGTGCAGTATGGTCTGAAGGCCTATGGTTTGGCAGAAGGGTTGAAGGCGCTTCCAATTGTTAATATGGCAAGCCATTCGCTAAAACTAGCTTATAAAGGGCTCAATCAAGATAGGGAAGCATTAAAATACGCGGAAATGTTCATTTCAAGCAATGATAGTCTTTTTAACAAGATAAAAGACGAAGCTATTACTTACGCCGAGGCAAGATGGAGCGTTGAAAAACATCAGAATTTGATCAATAGCCTTGAAACAAATAAAAAACTTCAGGATGAATTATTGCTTACCAAAGGAAAAGAAACCCGACAACAAAATATTATTATATGTTTTGGAATTGCACTACTTGTTCTAGTGGTCGCATTGGCTATTACCAGTGCCATAAATAATCGAAAAGCCAGAGACCTTTTATTCCAAAAGCAGTTGAATAATCTCACCCTGCTTAAAATGCACAATGTCAGAAATCGTATTGCGCCTCATTTTATTTTTAATACACTGAGTTCAATTTCACATTCGATTGATGATCCTGAGAAAGCAAAAAATAAGATTGGTAATTTGTCTATGTTGCTTAGAAATGTAATTGAAAATATTGAACGTATTGCTATTCCAATGGATGAAGAACTTTCGATTGTTCGAGCCTTTACTGAACTTCAAAAGGACAAAATACCTGCACCTTTCAATTTTTCGATAGAAATTGATCCGTTGGTTGATCCGAAAATGTTAATTCCTGCTATGATCATTCAGATTCCAGTTGAAAATGCAATAAAACATGGATTAATGCCAATGGAGAATGGTCCTTGTAATTTAGAAATAAGGGCAATGAAAACTGAAAGTGGTACTAAAGTGACCATTTCTGACAACGGGATGGGGCTGTCGAACCTGGTTAGAAAAACTCCGGGAACCGGGAGCGGATTAAAAATGGCGATGCAGACCATTCATTTTCTAAATAGTAGAAATGAAAATAAAATCCTATTTACAATTTCTGACCAAAAACAGAGTGATGATGCTGCACAAGGTGCAATAGCTGAAATATTTATTCCCTCCGATTATTCATACGCGATATAAAGACATTATGACGGCAATTTGCAATAAAATCAGGACTGCAATAATTGATGACGATGAAGAGTTTTCATTTTCTTTAAAAGAACATCTTTCGTTCTTTCCTGAAATAGAAATCGTCGGGTGTGCTTCAAAGTACAAACAAGCGAGGAACATCCTGTTAAATGAGCGTCTGGATTTAATATTTCTTGATATCGAAATGCCGGGAAAGAATGGATTTGAGTTGTTGCATGAGATCCGTCAAACAGGAAAAGATGACTTTTCCGTAATTTTTCATACTGCATACGACAAATATGTCATTCAGGCATTGCGTGAATATGCATTTGATTACATTCTTAAACCGGTAAAGCCTGAGGAATTAAAAAATGCCATTGATAGGTTCAAACAACAAAGAAAAGCGCCTTGTAACCCAATTGTTACGTCAGTCACTCGAAACTTGTCAGAAATAACTTCCTTGCCAACAACCACAGGAATCAGATTCATCGATAAAAATAGTATCTTACTTTTTCAATGGAGCAGTGGCATAGGGTCTGATAAAAAGAGCTGGAACACTGTACTTACAGATCGCAGTGAGATAAAACTGTGTACAAGTACCTCGGCCAAAGATATTCTTGACTTTATTGGGGAGGGAGTATTTATCCAGATCAATCCATCGTTAATTTTAAATATCAATTTTCTGGCAGCCATTGAGTTTTCAAGCCGTACCTGTCAACTTTTTCCTCCATTTAGCGACATCATACTTATTGCTTCACGATCAAATATGACAGAGATACGTGAAAAATTTGATGTGTTATAGACTTCCCTTTATTCAAAGGATCTTCAAAGCATGATGAAGTTTCACTTCTGCATATAAAGCAGTGAGTGAAGCAGTGCATTATTTTATTTTATTTCCAATTATATTCCAATTTAGTCCAATTATCCTGCCATTCTTCCATTTATCCAAAAGGAAGGGTTTTGGTGTTTGGTGCTGCAGAATGATTTGGAGAACTTTGTTTAATAAATTGATAAATTATAAATTTAAAAAAAGCACACTATGCAAAAATTACTATTGACACTTTGTTTAACCATTTTGGTTTGTCTTTCAAATTACGCTCAAGAGAAGAATGAAAAAAGCATTTCACCTGATTGTCAAACATCCCAAGGACATTATTTTATAAGTCCCAATACGGGTTTTTCTGGTAGTCAAGGGATTGGTTCTGGTGGCAGTGATCTGAATCTAGGTTTAAACCTTGATCAGGGTTATTTTATTGTGAAAAATTTTGCCATCATGTGTACGTTTGGATATAATTATAGTAAATCAAGTAGTGAAGTAACCGGATCTGAATCATACATTACATCTAAAAAGTACGTAAATGGCAAATTGGTATATACTTATGGAACTAGATCTACTAGTGGAACTACGTCTATTGAAACATCTTCATTTGCATGGGGCGGTGGTTTTCGTTACTATATTGGCGGAAAAATATTTTTAGGAGCAGGCTATCTTTCTGAAAAAGCAAAGGATAGTGACGCAGTTGATAACTTTAATTTGCAAGTTGGTTATGCAGCATACCTGACAAAAAATTTAGCGATAGAACCTTCAGTTTCTTATTTGAAAGGGATTGGAAATAATAACATGAATCAAATAATGGGAAAGATTGGGTTAGGAATTTATTTTTGATATTCTACGCTCCTGGGAATTTATCCATTGGTTTGCAGCCGATGACGTTTTGCAGTCCTCACCCTTTACCTTGGGATATGTAAAATTACGATTGTGTAAAGGTAAAAGCATTTGCAGGCAAATAGAATTAACAACAAGCCCGGCTATAAGGTCGGGCTTTGTTATTTGTGGGGTAAACAGGTCAGAACCGTAATTTCATGGATTGAATGAATGATGGAAACGAAAAGATTATGGATTGAGTTCGAAAACATTCCATTCATCTTAAATAGGGTCTGCTGAAAAACTCAGTATCGACTTTTTAGGTTCATTTGGTTAGAATTGAATAGTACTCATTCCCATTGACTTGTTAAAACTGTCATTAGAAGTGAAAGGGAAATAACATTCTCCGAATGATGTTGGTTATAGGTTATACTGCTGTAAATGTCTGAATGTGAACATTTAATATTAAAAAGTGTATAACCGCAGACTTGACTCCGAGTACTCGGAGTAAAAACATTTATGGTCTCTGGTTGTACCCTAAAATGATTCAAATGACAGATGCTTAGAATATTACAAGGGTGCAACCTGCAACTAGCATGTGTGTGGTTGTTTTATTTTTGAATCTGCAAAAAATACCCAATTAATTGATTCTAAAAAAAACAAGTACTCGGGAGCACTTGTTTTAATTTGCAGGTTGATATCTTCTTATAATACAGTCCCTCCCGATCCCTCCCGATCCCGAGTTCTCGGGATCGGGAGGGATCGGGAAAGATTGGGAGGGATCGGGATGAGTTTTTCAGCAGACCTAAGTTATCGGGAGAGTTTTCCACCTGATTCTAAAATCATTGCATCAGGATCAAATAGGTCTGAAATCCGTGAACGATTGAATTTATTGTAAATGTCCCTTCATTCATAAGATCTTCACTGATTGATATAGTTTGATTTGTGCATTTAAAGTATTGATTGAAGCAGTGCATTATTATTTTCTTTTCCAATTATATTCCAATTTTTTCCAATTATCCTGCCATTCTTCCATTTATCCAAAATGGAGGGTTTTGTGGTTTTTATTTATTCTTCTGTTTGTGGAAATTTGAAAAAGTATTTAAAATAATAAGAAGGGTTTCTGAGATATTTGGAATAAATAATTTTTGATAAAAGTGATATTTTAACTTAACAATATTTTGTATCCGATATAAGTAACAACCTATTCATTTTAAAGATGATTTATTTAATACTTTACCAATATGACAAATTCGATTAAAGAAAATAGTTCAAATTGGACTAAAAGTGAGGATGATTTATCAAATTTTAACAACAGGAGAAATTTCTTAAGAATTCTAACTAAGGCTGTCTTACCATCCATTGCAATAATTGGGTTGAGTTTAAATATGGAAAGCTGCAAGAAGGGATGTGATGGATGTGAGGCGGCATGTGCAGATGATTGTATTTCTACATGCAAGACTACATGTACGGCAGATTGTTCAAATGACTGTTCTAGTGAATGTAAAGGAACATGCAAGACAACATGTACTGCAGCTTGTTCAAATGATTGCGCAACTGCGTGTAAGAGTACCTGCAAAACTACTTGCGTGGCTACATGTGCAGATGATTGCACAAGCGGATGCAATACTACTTGTACAGCATCCTGTGCCAATGATTGTGTAGGAGGCTGTAAAACTACTTGTAACAGTCAATGCACATCCTGCACTGGAGAGTGTACAACCTCGTGTACTGGAGGGTGCACAACCAATTGTACTGGAGGATGTTCTAATACATGCAATACAACTTGCACTGCTTCAGCCACTGGGTGTGGTAGTTGTAACTTTTCTTGTTACGGCTCTTGTAAAGAGAATTGTGGATATTCATGTTCGTTAAATTGCTCTAGTGGTTGCTCAAAAACATGCACAGGCTCATGTTCAGGCAACTGTGGATTTTCATGTAGTGCTGCTTGCACTAGCACATGTACTGCAACCTGTAAAGGAACATCAAAATCAGTAGGGTCTTGTACTGGTGCATGTTCATATACATGCACAAGTTATTGTGGATATACATGTTTAGCAGCATGTACTGGAAATACAAAATAATTGAATTTATATATTATTTCTAAATGGTTTGTTAAATGCAAGATTTTAAGGAATTAAAAATTGGAAGTTCGAATGAAGTATGGCAAAACGGATTGGCCAAAACCATTACTTTTATTGTTACAGAAGATTGCCAGCTCAGATGTAAATACTGTTATATTGTTGGAAAAAACACATTCAACAGAATGAGTTTTGAAATTGCAAAGGAAGCAATTGATCAAATATTGTTAGATAAGGAATTGTCAAATGAACAAAGCATTATCTGGGATTTTATAGGAGGAGAACCATTTCTGGAAATAGATCTGATTGATCAGATTTGCGATTATATCAAAATAAAAATGTTTGAAATAGATCACGAATGGTTTAATAATTATCGTTTTAGTTTTTCTACCAATGGCTTGTTGTATGACGAGCAAAGGGTACAAAACTTTATCGTAAAAAACCTAACTCACCTAAGTATAGGAATTACATTGGATGGGACAAAGCAAAAACACGATCTTCAACGTGTATATCCAAATGGAAAGGGGTCCTATGAAAATGTTCTCAAAAACATTCCGCTTTGGTTGTCTCAATTTAACAATGCCGGTACAAAAGTTACAATTTCAACAGATGACATTCCACTTATTAAAGATAGCGTTTTGCATTTATGGAACTTAGGGATCAAAGAAGTTAATATTAATGTTGTATTTGAAAATGTATGGAAAGAAAATGATGATTTGCTCTTTGAAGATCAGTTAATAAAACTTGCTGATGAAATCATTGAAAATGGGCTATTCGACAAATTTAATTGCTCATTCTTTTCCAGACATATTGGGCAACCTATATCCCTTGAAGACAATCAAAACTGGTGTGGTGCGGGTAAAATGTTAGCCATAGATTATCAGGGGAATTATTATCCATGTTTAAGGTTTGCTGGCTTCTCGTTGCAAAATAAGAAGCCAATAATTATTGGAAATACCAAAAAAGGTATTGATAGCAACAAACTGCGTCCTTTCCTAACGCTAGACAGAACTACACAAAGTACAAAAGAATGTATAGAGTGTGATGTTTCCAGTGGTTGTGCATGGTGTCAAGGTGCAAATTATGATTTTGCGGATACCCATACGATCTTTCAACGATCTACTTATATCTGTAAAATGCATAAAGCCAGGGTGAGAGCAAATAAATATTTTTGGAATAAAATGGATAGCTTATTAAGTAAAGGAGGTTTAAATGATTGAGTATGCAGTGGTAATATTAGAGAAAGATTCAACATCCTTTTGCTATTACAATAATGAAACAAAGTCATTAAGTTCAGATAGACAGTTGATGTCGATTGAATTATTGGAAAGTATTGTTTCATATGCAATAAAGAATAATTTAACTGTTCATTATCTGTATGGTAATACTGCTCTGCCAAAGGAATATGAGACATTAATTAATAAAATAGAACACACCAAGATACAACCAATAAGTTATCCAAAAATACATAAGAATGCAATTTTAGTAATCAATCCTGATGAACTTGACCTTTTGGCTGGATTGAGGAGAAATTTAGAGAGAAATATAATACTAAGAATTGGAGTAGAGCAAATTAATAATTTAAGCCAATATGTAACGCCACTCCTTTCAAAATGCAAAAGAATTAATATCATGCTTTTAGATATGGATAAATTCACTCAAGTTGAATATGATTTGTATCAAAAAGAAATAACATCTGTATCCAAACAATTAACAAGACTATATAAATCAAGTAAATCGACTGAGCTGAATATAGTAACGGACAGAATGTTGCTTTCTGAAATGAACAATTGTAATGCCGGCTTAAGTCATTTTACTATTGCTCCTAACGGGGAATTTTATTTGTGTCCAGGTTTTTATTATTCTGGTTCTGATGACTCAATAGGGAATATAAGGGATGGTTTATTTATAAAGAATGCCTATCTATTGGAATTGGATAAGGCGCCCATATGTCGAAATTGTGATGCGTATCAATGTAAAAGATGTATCTACTTGAACAAGCAAACAACTCTTGAAATTAATACTCCTTCGCAACAACAATGTATCGTATCTCATATTGAGAGAAATAACTCAAAGAAGATATTAGAGCTCTTGTCTCAGGAGATTAAGGAGTTCCAGTATTTGCCTGAAATACCGGAGATTGACTATATGGATCCTTTTGAACTGGTAAAATACAATAATTCATTTAATGCACACGATTCGATTAATGTCAATGATGTGCAAGATTCAATTAATGTCAATTCAAAAGAAACAGATTTGGGTACAATTCCTAATAATATTGATAATCTGACGGATAGGGAACTCTTAGAATCGATTTTTCGAATGCAAAATGAAATAATAAATCGTTTAACCAAATAAAAAAACAGAATTATGAAATTTGAACTGAATGAAACCCGAGAATTACTGGGTAAAGTTAGTGAACAAGAACGTGAGGAAATTAGATTACTTTTTGAGCGTAAAAATGGATTAATTGAATTATCCAAGATTTTGGATGCTTCCAATGATTCATTATATCAAAAACTTATTAAAGATTTGGGTGAAACAAGTACGAAATTTCAAGCATGGTGGGACACCAAAAGTAAAGAATACAATTGGGAAAATTTAGAAGGACATAGTTGGGAAATTGATTTTAATACCTGTGATATATTTCTGAAGAAGAATAGTTAAAGTAACTATTTCTATTGATTGTGGAGTCCAGAAACCACTTTAAAAACGTGGCGAAACCGAAAAGCCTTAGGAGTAGGAAACAAAAAAAACCAAACCCCAAATGAATGTTACAAAAATTGTATTTTTAGCGCTTATTATTTTTATTGCACTAAATGTTAAAAGCCAAAACGCAACAGAGGCTGGGAAAACAGTAAAGAAACTACAACCGGCAACAGACTATGACCGAAGTGCGTTGACAATGATTTTATTGAGCTATGAAGATTATAAATATGCTCAGGAAGTGCAAACAGAATTTACTGGGATAGAAGTGCCAAGTAAATTTGATGACAATACCATCAACTTGCAAATCTTAAAAGTAGATGGCGGCAGACCCAAAACGGTTGGAGAAATTTCAAAATTTGTATTAAATTCTCTAAAATCAAACAAAGTAGGTAATGCTATTATTGCCAAGTGGTATAATTGTCAATCAGATGGATCTTTTAACATGGATTTGATAAAAGAAAGAGGGTTATACAATGCTACGGATCTGGATGTTGTAAATGCTTCTGTAAAGGAGAAAGGGCAAGATAATGTAAAAGATGCAGGCGAAAAATTAATTGGTAACAGTTATGTTCTGGTAATGGATTACAGTAATGTTAAAACCTGTGACGAAGCTTATGATGCGGCATTAGTCACAGAGGCGAATAGGGGATACCATGGATGGGTTGGTAGTTATTCAGCCTATTTATTTAAACTAAATTTTAATGATTCCGTTTCATCCGTTTTTTACAATGATTTGTGGACGGATAATGATTCCAAAAGTGAGATAAAAGCAGAACGAAAAGCGAAATTTGAATCTACACATTTTCCCATTTCTTATGTTTCATGTGTGCAGAATAATCTTAGTTCTCAGCAACCTAATCCAGGCACGAATGCAGCTATGTTTGTAGTTCAGAAACCAGACGAGCAATTATTTAATGAAATGATAGCTATTGCTGTTACGGATGCTGAATATAAAATATCGAAAAATTTGGATGCTTTTCAGGTTAAAACTACAGTTTTTTCAACCCACCCAATTGCTGCTAAAATAGGAAAGAAAGAAGGTTTAAAGCTTGACAATCGGTTTTTTATTTATGAAAATAAACAGAAAGACAATGGCGATGTCAAAGCAGTCAGAAAGGCTGTTGTCAGAGCATCTAGCCATATCATTGATAATAGAACCAATTCAACAGGTCAAAGCAATCAGCTTACTAAATTCTACCAAATCGGAGGAAAACGCGTTGATGAAGGAATGTTATTAAAACAGAAAAATGATAAGGGGTTTGGCTTTTTTGCAACTTATAGCTCTGGTGAGATAGGCGGATATGGTCTTGGATTAGAATATCTTACACGAATTGCAACGAGTCTTAAAATAATTGGCGATATAGCATTTGAGGATAAAAATTACATTCTTATTAATGGTGCGGACGATCTCTTATTTATGCGATACAGCGCGGGGGTCAGTAAGTCGATTTATTTCGCGCGAAATTTTCAACTTGAGCCTTCATTTTCTTTTGGAAGGGAAGAAGCAGCAGATGGAAGCACAAATTCTGATGGTTCATCATTTACTTTTAATAGCTATTATCTAAAACCGGGTTTAAAGTTTGGAGCAAACATTCGCTATAATATTCAATTAATTGCAACAGCAAATTATTATAGTTTTATAGGAAATTTAAATGACTCCAACAAAAAATCATATTCATTCGGTTGGAGCGATTTTTTTAAAGATCGTAAAGGACTTTCTCTTGATTTTGGATTAAGAGTTCAATTTTAAATAAAAACCCGCAAGGATAATATATTGCATAATAAAAGCCATCCGTTGCATTTTCAATTATTCTATTTATTAATTGAGTGATTCGGAAAATGCTTAGGATTGGCTTATTGTCCAAGTGGATTATAAAAACAACTGATAAATTTTAAAATCATGAAGATCACATTTTTACAGGTGAGTATTGTTATGTTGCTGATTACATCTTTTAGTACAGCAGGGTTTTCACAAAAGAAAAATAAGAATGTAGCCGCTTATTACAATTATGAGGTTCAATGTATGGGCACAGGGATGGATGGAACCCAGTTGGTAAAAGTTTGGGGATATGGTAAAAAGCCCAATGATGCCATTGAACAGGCCAAAAAGAACGCTGTTCAGGCAGTAATTTTTAAAGGAATTGCTACCGGGGAAAGAGGATGTATGCAGAGGCCATTGGTAACTGCTGCGGGTGCAGAACAACAATTCCAGGATTATTTCAATGCCTTTTTTCAGGAAGGTGGGAAGTACCTCAATTTTGTGAATTTAAGCAGTGATGGCTCTATCGATCCAAAAGACAGGTTAAAAGTAGGTAAGCAATATAAAGTAGGAGTGATAGTTTCAGTAAGCCATGCTCAATTAAGAAAAGAGTTGGAAGCTGCCGGAGTAATTAAGAAGCTGGGAGACGGTTTTTAATACATGTATTTGTTAATTAAACTAAGATGAAAAAGTATATAATCGCAAATTTATTATTGGTAATGACACTTTTTGCCGGCGGGCAAGTAAAAAAACCCACCATTATGGTTGTTCCCAGCGATGTTTGGTGTAGTAAGAATGGTTATATGTCAGAATTTGACAATCAAGGTACTACTGAAAGAATACCAGATTATAAAAGGGCTTTGCAAGAAAATTCTGATCTGATTTTAGTTATAAGTAAGATTGGCGGGTTAATGACAGATCGAGGGTTTTCTCTAAAAATGTTAGAGGGTTCATTGAAATCGTTACAAGGCGAATCTGCGGAAGATGCTATGTTAACAAGCAAAAACGGTGTAGAAGTTATTGAAAGTCCTATCGATAAACTTAAAAAAACTGCCAAGTCTGATATTATTATGCAAATGACCTGGACTATCAACCAGACAGGACCTAAGAAATCAATTTCCTTTATTTTGAACGGTATTGATAGTTATACAGATAAACAGGTTGCCAATGCTACAGGCACCGGTGCTCCTTCATTTTCTGCTGAACTTCCTGTTTTACTTGAGGAGGCGGTTCTTTCTCAATTGGATAATTTTAATGCCCAGTTACAGGCTCACTTTGAGGATATGCAGACCAATGGAAGAGAAATAAGTTTAAGAATTAAAACCTTTAGCAGCTTTGATGGTGATCTGGAGAAAGAATATGATGGAGAGGAGCTTGGATCAATAATTGAGAAATGGCTTTCATTAAATACCGTTCAGGGAAGGTTTAATACAACCGATGCTACAGAAGCCATGATGTTTTTTGAGCAAGTAAGGATTCCATTGTATGATGCTAACAATAGAGCAATTGATGCAAGAGGCTGGGCTAAAGATCTTCAAAAAATGCTTAAGGAAAAGTATGCGATTACTTCAAAACTTATGACTAAAGGATTAGGACAGGCTTCGTTAGTTATTGGAGATAAATAATAAATATTAAAACTATGAAAAGAATAATAAAACCTTTACTATCAATTCTTTTGATTGCAACCGTTAGTTATGGATTTGCACAAAATAATATTGGCAAAACTGATGATCAGGCAAGAATTTCATTGACACCTGTTGTTGCTGACCAGGTTGAGGATCTCCCAGAATCGGCCTTGAGCCTGCTACAGAACAAAATGCAACAGATAGCCACAAATGGTGGATTAGGAGCCAATAGTTACTCTCCAAGGTTTATAATAACAGTCAACCTGGCTGTAATAACTAAAGATGTTATCTCAGGACCGCCAGCAATGATTGCAATGAATATTGACGCAACTTATTACATCGCTGATTATATATCTAAAACTGTATTTAGCAGAAAAACTATTAGTTTTAAGGCTGTTGGAACCAATCCAAATAAAGCATATATCGATGGGATTAAGAAAATTAATGCTGATTCTCCAGAATTCAAATCATTTATTGAATTAGGTAAGAACAAAATAATAGCCTTCTACAATGACCGTTGTGATTTTATTTTGCAGGATGCCAAAGCATTAACAGCTCAAAAGCAATATCAGGAAGCAATCTTTCAGTTAACAGCTGTTCCCGATGTTTGCAAGGAGTGTTATATGAAAGCTACAAATGCAATTGAGCCAATTTATAAAGCATATATGAATGATCTGTGCAACAGAAATTTAGCAGCTGCTCAAGCCGTTTGGATTGCCAATCCCAATAGTTCCGGCGCAAATGAAGTAGTTGGATTATTTGCTGATATTTTACCTGATGCGGCCTGCTTCGGTGATGCTCAAAAGTTGGTGAATGAAATAAGAACAAAAGTGCTTTCTGATGAAAATAGAGACTGGAATTTTAAGATGAAGCGATGGGATGATAATACCAGTCTGGAGAGTCAACGCATTAATGCTTCCCGTGAGGTTGGAGTTGCCTATGGAACCAATCAGCCTACCAATACTTATCACTTTAAAGGTTGGTTGTGGTAGACTTAATTTGCGATCAATATTTTTTATTGTTCTCAATTGGTATTACGAATAACAAATTTGCTAAATAAACTCAATAGATATATTATGAAACGTTTATTGTTATTAGTCATGATTATAGCTTTTACTATTACAGTAAACGCTCAAATTAAATTTGGCCCTGTAGTCAACTTAGGATTGGGTTTTTACTCAAATAAGGTTGATAATCTGACATTAAAAGAATCGTTAAACCCTTCTTTTGGTTTTGCAGTTGAAAAATACATGGATTATTGGTTTTCGTTAAGAACTTCAGCGCTTTACTCCTTTAGAAACCTAACAGCAGAACAAAAAATTGATGGTTTAAGTGATCACCTGAATGGTCAATTTGTCGATTTATTTGTTGATGGCATATTCTCCGATTTTGATAATACCAATAAAATAAGCCCATACGGCACTACAGGTTTAGGAGTTGGCTTCAATATCATAAATAAAGGACAAGAGAAATTCTTAAAAGTGGACAAATATGAAAGTGCTTTGCCATTTTTTACAATTGGCGCTGGGATTCGCTATAATATGAGTTTTCTATCCGCTTTAGATATTTCCATCAACTATAACAGGTGCTTACGACAACCCATAAATTATTTGGATGCCAGATTAAATCAAGTGAGCCTTAAAGTAATTACATTGTTTTAATTTAACTTTAATAATCTTGTTGCAGAGTCCATAAACCTTAAAGCCAATCCAAATCCAAAGGATCATATCTTTTATAAGTTATGATCTTTTGTTTTTTTTATTAAACTGAGTTCGATAGAAGCTTTTCTTTTAATAGAAGCGTGCAGGGGATCGAATTTCTTGCCACCATCCGCCGCCTGGGCCTTATTGCCTTCCGCCTGGACATGACCCTGACCGCCCTGCGCATGATGGAAACGGGTGATTTTTCCCAAAAACTGGTATGCGCTGACTCAGATTTCCAGAGGGTGCTTTCCATGATCAGGGTTCTGGTACAGCATTCGAGCCAAGTGTTTTCTCAGTTGCCAGAGGTCGAAAAGCAGTCTGAAAGGCCCAAAGACAGAAGGGCTCAGTTTTTGGATCGACTGCCTGAGAAGTTTGATCGACCCGATTATATTGATCTGGCAAAGTCCATGTCAATTCAAGAGAGGACGGCAGAAAGATATATTACCTCCTTCTGCAATAAATGCTTGATCTTTAGGGAACAGTGGGGTACTTATACGAATCTGACGATGACGGAGAGGCAAGAATGAACAAAATTTCCGACAGTTCCGACAATTCCGACAATAGGCTTTTTCATCCAATAAAGTTGAATTAATTGTGTCATTTAGATTTTATCGACCTCTATCGTAGGTTAATATTACTCATTGTCGGAACTGTCGGAACTGTCGGAATTGTCGGAATTAACGAATTGAAACTCCACTGAGTCTGTCACAGGCCTTCATCAGAGATGAATGGTTCAGGATTTTCAGGGCGGCCACACAGGGCCGCCCCTACAATAATAAATTTTATAAAAAACTGCGTCTATTGTTCTTCATTTTTTGTACTTTTAGGTCAAATTATTCTTCAACAGGAAAGATGAACGCAAATAAAATAAAATCTATCATAGCATATCGAGGGGCAGGGTGGCGGTCCCAGAAAAGAAGTTTGGGAAATTCCTGAAACCGTTTTTAAGGAGGCCATCATCAATAGTCTTTCGCATCGCTACTATTATGAAAAGGGCGCTGTAACTACCATCGAATTGTTCGACGATCGTGTGGAAATATCTAACCCGGGGGAACTGTTGGCTGCTGTAGGTAAAGATTTCGGATACAAAAGCGTTTCACGTAATCCATTGATATTTGGTCTTTTCCAACGCATTCATTTGGTTGAAAAAGTGGGTTCAGGAATACTTCGAATGGAAGAATTGATGCTTGGCAGTAATCTCCCGACTCCCATTTACCAAAAGGAAGGCATGTTTACCTTTGTTTTTAATAGACCGGATGTCACTGTGGAAGAAACTGTGGAAGAAACGTCGGAGAAAATTCTTAGTCTTATTGATAAAAATAATTCTATAACAATTTCGGAGCTTGCCAAAATGATTGGATTAACGACTAGAGCTATTGAAAAACAGATAGATAATTTGAAGAATCAAAATAAACTTAAACGTATAGGATCTGATAAAAGTGGCCATTGGCAGATTTTACCGAAACTCATTTAAGTAAAAAGTTCGGTGTAAAGTTCGGTGTAAATGTCGGTGCGATCATGGATTAAAAAAAATTGTGATAGTTCGCTCAAGCATCGTAAATTTGCTTCTCAAATCTCATGGTACTTAAATAATCTAATAATAAATGGAATTCACACAAAACGATTTTAACGAATCGATCGAATTAGCTGAACTGATTAGAAAAATTGACTTGATGGATGCAGAATATGTCAATACAGTTACAGACGAAATATATGCAAAACAACCCTTCTTTCTGACTGTATTGTTGGGTTATCGACTCGATGTACGACCTAAAGAATTGGAGGAACTTATGAAAATTTACTTTCTGATTTGGGAGTATTTTAAATCCAATCAACATGTTCAGACAAGAAAGGTGAATCAGGCCTATTTCGAGAAAATTCAAAAGAGAAATATTCAAATGTTGAAATATAGTGAAGGTGAACTAACTGAGAAAGACAAGTTGAAGGTTTTTTCTCCTGACTTACAAAACCTTCAATCTAAATCGTTATTGGCCGCAATATTTTTTAGATTTAACAACAGACCTGTGCTTTCAAAAATGAAAACAGAGAAAAAGGGCCTCATTTTAATCGGAATAAAAAGTTTTATTGAGTGCTTTGAAAAAATTTAAGTGACAAAAAGTACAATGTTAAAAAGTGTCTGAATTAGGATTTATAGGATTAGAAGATTAAAGGATTTAAATTCCAGTGACTAATTTATAATTGGCTTAATAATAGGATAAATGGAAACTGGACATGATCGTTAATTCTAATACGTTAATCGTGCTTAATAACCGGAATCGTTTACCTGGATTGACATCCAGTGCCGTTAAATCTTGATACGAGGCATTTCAAAGCACCGTCATACTCAAAGTGAGTGGAGAGCTTAATGAGAACTTTGTTGGCGCGCAATGTCTATCACGGAGAGGACAGCAGAAAGATATATTACCTCCTTCTGCAATAAAGGCCTGATCTTTAGGGAACAGTGGGGTACTTATACTAATCTGACTATAACGGAGAGGCAAGAATGAACAAAATTTCCGACAGTTCCGACAGTTCCGACAATTCCGACAACATGCTTTTTGATCCAATAAAGTTGAATTAATTGTGTCATTTAGATTTTATCGACCTCTATCGTAGGTTAATATTACTCATTGTCGGAAATGTCGGAATTGTCGGAATTGTCGGATGGAAACTCAACTGAGCCTGTCTCTAGCCTTCATCAGGGTTGAACGGTTCAGGAACTTTGGAATACCTGTAAATAAAGGGTCAATGGATTGTTCCAGTGCGTTGAATAAGTTTTTCGTGTAGCCGATATGAATGCAGATACTGCACGTAATTGGAGCGAATGGTACGGCACACTGGTCGTTTAGCTTTCCACACACAGTAAGAATCCATATTGTTCTCAATAATAATTGGGAAATCAGTACAATTCAAGTGATGATATCCTGAACTTGTTTCGTGATGCCCTACTCTACGAATTGATTTTATAGTTTAAGTTGGTTTTTAAAATAGAGAATCATTTTGAGTTGAAACATGGATACAATGAACTTGCATACAAATCAATTTATACTACTTCTTAAATAAAGTACTCAATATTATCAATCCATCCTGCTCTTATGGCATGCATAATCAATTCAGAGGCATTTGAAACTCCCATTTTGCGGAAGATATTCTTGCGGTGAGTATTTACGGTGTGGAAACTTATATTCTTCTGATTGGCAATCTCTTTGGTAGTCAAGCCACCTGCAATTAAACGCACTATTTCAATTTCAGAACTTGTCAGATGAGAGGGTTCATCATTATTCACCTTGCTTTCTCCCATTTCAATGATCATATCCAGAATTTCTTCACAATAGTATTTTTTGCCTTTAATAGCTAACTCTATGGCTGCTAATATTTCATCAAGATCAGCTGTTTTATAGATAATGTTCCTGATTCCAATTTTCGTCAGTTCTGTAAATTCAGGTTTGCTTACCGAATTGGTCATAATCAAAATTGTTATCGTCGGAAACTTACGTTTTATTTCCTGAAGACCATCCGGATGATTGAAATCAAAAAGCAAATGATCGGTAATAATCAATTGGCAGGTGTCATTTTCCAGAGCCTTGTGGAGTTCACTAGGCGTATTCACAACTTCGGCAATAGTGCCCTCGTTGTTATCTAGTATTGATTTCAATGCCGTAACTATCAAATACTGAGTATCTGCGATAATAATTTTATGGTCCGGTTTGCTCATATTCATAGTAATATTGTATAAAGCCAAAATTGGTTTTATATGAAATATTAGATTTGACAAAATTAATACATTGTCGATTGATTTAATGTATATTTGTATAAGTATTTATAGGTGCAAATATGAAAGTTTTAATGGTTTGCACCTCCTTATTTAATTAACTAATTAAGCGTTCAAGTATGTTGACAAATGAGACCAGTCATCCCGAGTACTCGGGATGGTTCAGAAGGATTTCAATGCAGTTTATATCTGATAAGGACTTCGATAAATTGGAGAAAACATCGGTCAAGCTAAATTTCAAAAAGGGTGAAACCATTCTTAAGCAAGGTGGAATGCCTACCCATATTGTATACCTGGAAAAAGGAATTGTAAAATTTAACTATGAGAATGAATCAGGGAAGAACCTGATTCTTACCATCGTCTCAGCGCCTAAGATTTTAGGAGGAGCCAACTTGTTTTACAAGGACAATAACCTGTTTTCATTCATTGCGGTAGAGGATTGCGAAGTGATTATGATTGACTCCAAAGTGACACAGGAGGTGCTTATGGATAATTCCAAATTTGCAATGATGATGTTCCAGGTGGCCTCTGAGATGTTTAAAAAATCGGTCATGAATTTTATCAGTCTGGCCCATAAGCAGAAAGAAGGACGCATTGCCGACATTATCTTGTATCTGGCCGCTGAAGTTTATCAAAATAACACTTTTCTACTTTCATTGACGAGGAAAGAAATAGCCGAATTTGCAGGTTGCTCCACTGAAAATGTAATCATGACCTTGTCCAAATGGCAAAATGAAAAAATTGTAACTCTGGAAGGGAAAACCATCGAAATAAAAGAATTGGATAAATTGAAATATATCAGCAAAATAGGATAGCCATGTTAACACAAAAGACAAGATATTCAATGCTGGCCATGGTAAGACTGGCAAAAGAATTTGGCAAAGGGACCTTGATGATTAATGAAATAGCTGAGAGTGAAAAAATTCCCAAACGCTTTCTTGAATCCATTCTGCTTGAACTCAAAAATAATGGATACTTAGGTAGCCGTCTTGGAAAAAATGGAGGCTATTTTCTGATGAAAGATCCAAAGACAATCAATCTATTGGAAATTGTACGCCTTTTTGAAGGCAGCATTGCCCTACTGAAATGCACCTCCGAAAAATACTATGAGCCTTGCGAACACTGTAAAGACGAAGAGACTTGTACCATAAGGGGAACATTCAAAGACATCAGGCAATACACCTTTGATAAACTTGCTGCTACCTCCCTGGAAAGCTTAGTGACTTAATTTCACATCTTAAGCATGAACACAGATACGAAATTAACGATTAACGATTAACGATCCCGATGAATCGGGACGATTTCGTGCCGATCAATTGACATACTGGATTAAAGATTAACAAAATAAGAAATAAGAAATAAGAAATTTAAGGAGAGGATGAGTAATATTTTAGTAAAACCAATTCGTGTAATTCGTTTTAATTCGTTTAATTCGTACCTTCATGTAATTCGTACTTTCATGTAATTCGTTTCAATTCGTGCAATATTGTTTAATCTTGTAGATTATTGCCGTCAGATCAAAATAAATCCTTAATTTTGACATCAACAATAAAGGGACTTTTTGTTTCTGACTGAATCATTATTAATTTACATATTCAGAAGTAATCATTGGTTTTCTTTGCTAATATAACTAAACAATAAACTGAAATGAATCCTAGAATTAAAAAGTTCTTCGAAACTATCAATCAAACTAAATTGGCTTTTTTCATTCTGGGAATTGGTTCAACTATTTGGTTTTTGGTGCGCGTATTGCCAAAGCCTTCGCGTGCAGGCTATCCTTGTATGAAAGCAGCCGCCCCACTCATGTCGGGTTTTGTTATTTATCTTCTCGCGCTTGGCGGTTCCGTTTTACTATTTAAAAGTGCTTTCGCAAAATTTAAGCAAGCGAGATATCTGGCTGCTACTGTGGCATTTTTTGCCTGTATAATGGTGATCATGGTTTTCAATTTCAACAATGCCAAATCGACTTCTGCCAACAACAATCTTATTTATGATGCATTACCCGATGGCGTAAACAATCCAATGGGTGTAGGTCAGGGAATTCATCCCGGGCGTGTTGTATGGGAATGGAATAAATCGGCTACCAACGAAAATTGCTCCAATACAAGCCTTTCCAATTGTTTCTTTCAACAGAAAAACAACAATCAGGACACCATTAACAAGATGGCCAATAATTCAATAAAAAAACTTTCAGGTAAAAAATCAGTTAAAGATGGCTGGGATGCAATTTTTAAAAGCTTCAACAATAAAAAATCAGGAACTTCTACTGGGTATGTAGTAGGTGAAACAATATTTATAAAAGTGAACAATGGCCAGGCTGGATGGGCTATTAATAATAATGATTTGTCTGAAAAGGAGACACTACCCATTGCAGAGACAACTCCGGCAACAGTCTTGGCCATACTAACCCAATTGGTTGACAGTTGCGGTATTCCCCAGGCGAATATTTAAGTTGGAGAGCCCATGACGCACCTTTACAAACATTTGTACGATGTACTTCATGCCAAATACCCCAATGTTAAATATCTGGATAAAGACAATAAAACTTCTTTGGGAAGAACGACCATTACAGGTTGGCAAAGTGATGCAATTGTATATTCTGACAGGGGAACTGTAATGCCTGATGCCAATTCAGATGCTTTGTGCAATGAAATGATGGAGGCCAATTACATGATCAACATTGCGGCTCTGAAAGCTCATGCCAGGGGTGGAATTACCCTGGGTGCGAAACTACATTTTGGATCTCATGGGAATCATATAGTGGGTGGTTGGGGCTCTTTTCATTTACATGAGGGACTAATTGCCACTGTGGATAATGACGTATTAAGTTCCGGAGTACGCGGTAAATACCGAATGTACAGGGTATTGACCGATTTGATGGGACATGAAAAATTAGGACGCAACACTGTTCTTTTTATTGTTGATGGACTTTGGGGAGGTGTAGAAGCAACTGACAGAGGCTACAAATGGAAATCGACGCCATTTAATAACGATTGGCCCAATTCATTGTTTGTTTCACAAGATGATGTCGCTCTGGAATCAGTATGTTTGGATTTTCTTCGGGCTGAAGCATTGGTGAATACTGCATTTAACAACAGGCCCTTCTTTCCGGCCGTGGACGATTATTTACACCAGGCTGCAGATAAGGCCAATTGGGCTCCAGGAATTACTTACGATCCTGAAGGTGACGGAACCGAAATGCCAGCCAGTTTGGGCGTTCATGAACATTGGAATAACGCCACAGACAAGCAATACAGCCGAAATTTGGGAACCGGAAATGGTATTGAATTGATCTCATACAAATCATTTACTACCGCTAATCAACCTTTCACAAAGCTTTCAGGCTATAAGCTTTACCCCAATCCATTTACAGAAAGTATCCGTATTGAATCCAATAATGATCAATCTTTGAACCTGAATATTTATACCATCAATGGTCAGCTTGTTTTTAATACCACCATGAATAACGCCTATTCCTGGAACGGAAAGAATCAAAGTGGATCGCCCTTGCCTAAAGGAATGTACCTGATTAAACTTACTGAGGTGAAATCGGGGAAAATAGTAATGAGTGAAAAAATAAATTATATAAACAGATAGTTCAAACTACCCATAGATGGATTTACAGTAAAACAAAATCCATTAATTAAGTAGAATAAAACATTAATTAACAACAACTATTATGAAATTGAATAAGCTTTTTAGCCTTGGCATACTGGCAGTTATTACATTGACATTCTTTGGTTGTAAAGATAAAGAACCAGTTGTAGAAGGATTTATGCTTCCTTCAAGGGTTATCAATAAAATAGCGATTGACAACAATGGGGTAAAATGGATTGCAACAGAAAAAGGAATTGTAAGTTGTAAAGGAAATCGATGGACTACCTATACAGGAAATGAGGTTCTGAATAATGCAGCAATTGCAGATCTTGCCAATAGCAATTCATCGGGTAAAAATGAAATATGGCTGGGTTCAACTGTGGGAGCTGCTTCGTTTGAATTCACAGACAGTATAATTAGTTCCCTCGCTACCTACAATGTCTTGAAAGGTGGAATTCTGGACAATAATGTCAGCGCTATTAATATTGACCAAAACAATGTTAAATATATTGGAACTTCCAAGGGTTTATCAATCCTGAAGGGAACGGCATGGACCCAATTTATGGGACGTAAGAATGAAGAAATTCTATCTAAATATAAAATTACAGCAATTGCTTCAAGCTTAAATGATTGGGTATATGCGTCCACAGAAGGCGGCGGTGTTGCCAGGTTTAAATATACGGCCGACGCCATTTCAGGAGCAACTACCTTTAACATGCCATGGGCGAGTGGTTTAGCATCGGATACTGTATATACCGTAATTGCTGTAAATGATGGTTATCAATGGTTTGGGACGAATAAGGGAGCTTCGCTTCATAAAAGTGAATACACAAAAGATGACTGGACAAATTATTCCAGAGTTGATGGTCTTATTTGCGATACCGTCGTTGCCATTGCAAAAGATCTGTCGGGTGAAATATGGTTTGGAACCCCCAAGGGAGTCAGCATGTTAAGGGATACTACCTGGGTAAATTACACTACCAAAGATGGCCTGATTGCCAATAAGATCAATACCCTCGCCGTTGATTTGGACGGTTCTGTCTGGTTTGGTACTGATAATGGAATTTCACATTTCATAAATAATCAATGGTTTAATTTTTAAGTTTTTAGTAATGCTGATTTATTTAGAAAATTCAACTGCTGATCATCAATATTGAATTCTCAGTTACCTATATAAATTCCCTCTACGTTTATATTTCAATACAAGAAATATAAACGTAGAGGGAATTTCGTTTTTACCACTCTCCTACTTCTTTGAACCACTCTCCCTTAAAATTTCAAGAATCAACATTTTACCCTATTTTAGGTTTGCTATACATCAAACGGGAGAGACTTTTATAACTGCCCCAATGGTATTGAATTAGTATTGAGTTCATATTGAGTTAGTATTGAATTCGTATTGAGTTTTTAATAAGGATTTATCTCCGGGTACTAATTTATTTGGTTCATTTAAATAATCACAGCTATTTTTTTACTTCTTTTACTTAGTCTAAACTAAACGCTAGATAAAATGACTACCAATAGAAGAAATTTTCTTAGGAATACCCTACTCGGCGGTGGAATGCTGGCTACAGGATTTGTAAGTCATGCCGCAGATTTAAGTGCTGAACCTTCAGAAAAATCGAAAGGAAACAAATACAAGCAAAGGTTCAACATGTCGGGATATGCAGCCCCCAAACTCGATAAAGTGCGTATTGGCTTTATTGGATTAGGCCAACGTGGACCTGGAGCGGTTGAACGGATGTCGTATATCGATGGTGTTGAGATTGTTGCCTTGTGTGATCAGTTTGAAGACCGGGTTGAAAAGATGCAGCAATTGCTTGAAAAGCAAGGTTTGCCAAGAGCCAAAACCTACTCTGGAAACAAAGATTCATGGAAAGCCTTGTGTGAAAACCCTGATATCGACCTGGTTTATATCTGTACACCATGGTCATTGCACACTCCGATAGCCGTTTATGCCATGGAACACGACAAACATGCTGCTTCTGAAGTGCCTGCAGCTACCACAATTGATCAGTGCTGGCAATTGGTAGAAACATCGGAACGGACAAAAAAGCATTGCATGATGCTTGAAAACTGTTGCTACGATTTCTTCGAATTGTTAACTTTGAATATGGCCAGACAAGGCTTCTTTGGAGAGATTGTCCACGGTGAGGGTGGTTATCTTCACGATTTGCGCAGCCTCAATTTTGACAAAAACGGATATACCGATATGTGGAGGTTGAGAGAAAATCAAAAGCGGAACGGAAATCTTTATCCAACCCATGGGTTAGGACCAATTTGTCAGGTCATGAACATCAATCGGGGCGACCAAATGGAATAACTCACTTCGATGTCGTCAAACGACTTTCAAATGGCTGCAATGGCAAATGATCTGGCTGCTAAAGACAATTTCTATAATGAATTTGCAGGTAAAACTTTCCGTGGAAATATGAACACCACTTCGGTTCGCACTTTTAACGGACGAACCATTATGATACAGCATGATGTGACCAGTCCACGACCCTATTCGCGAATTCACCTGATAAGGGGAACAAAAGGTAGTGCTATTAAATATCCAGAACCGGCACGTATTGCATTGGCTGATGAATGGATGAATGAAGAGGAAATGAAAAAGCTTGAAGAACAATTCACTCCTGAAATAGTAAAGCTGATGGGTGAAATGGCCAAAAAAGTAGGTGGACATGGTGGCATGGACTTTATGATGGATTGGCGACTAATCGACTGTCTTCGTAACGGTTTGCCGCTTGATCAGGATGTTTATGATGCTGCTCTGTGGAGTTCCATAGCCCCCTTAAGTGAAAAATCGGTGGCCAACCGTTCCAATTCTGTTGACATACCTGATTTTACCAACGGAGCATGGAAAACAAATGCCCCAGTTGAACTTACACTAAAAGGAGGTGGCACTACGGGTGTGAAAGTTTCCAAAAATGGTGATACCACCAAACAATTGAAAATTTAATCACCCATATTTGGAATGACTGATTCATTTTGTGGCACATAATAACACCGAATGAATTATCGATCTAAACCTTTTTCATTAAAATTAAAATACAAATGAATACAACTATCCTTTTAAAAGCATTTGGTATTGATACTGAACACTTTGAAATAAAACCTCTGGGTGATGGACTAATAAACACAACATGGCTTGTGAAGGAAATTTCAACAGGTAAAGATTTCGTTTTTCAGCAAATTAATATCAATGTATTTAAACATCCTGAGGCTATAACCTATAATATCAGATTGATCAATGATTATCTTAAAGAAAACCATCCACATTATCTGTTCACATCTCCAATCAAAGCAATTGATGGTTCAGATATGATTAAGAGCGATGATGGCGGCTATTTCCGACTCTTTGGGTACATCAATGATTCCGTCACTCACAATGAATTAGAAAAGCCGGTACAGGCTTATGAGGCAGCAAAACAATTCGGAAAATTTACCAATTTACTATCCGGTATCAATGTATCTCAGCTGCAAACAACGATTCCTGATTTTCACAACCTCAATTTGAGATTTGAACAATTTACTGACAGCTTAAAAAATGCAACTCCAGCAAGATATGAAAACGCTCAGCAAGCCATTGGTTTTTTAGATGCGAACCGCACCATCGTTGATGAATATAAAGAAATTACACTGTCAAAGGATTTTAAATTGAGGGTTACACATCACGATACTAAAATCAGCAATGTTCTTTTTGATTCACAGGATAAAGGCCTGTGTGTGATTGATTTGGATACTGTCATGCCTGGATATTTCATCAGCGATGTGGGAGATATGATGCGAACATATCTGTCGCCGGTAAGTGAAGAAGAAAAGGATTTTAATAAAATAAATGTAAGAACTGATTTCTTTCAAGCCATTGTAAAAGGCTATTTGAGTGAGATGAAAGATAAACTTTCTGAAGTGGAAAAAGGAGCAATCGTCTATGCAGGAAAATTTATGATTTATATGCAGGCCCTTCGGTTCATTACCGACTATTTAAACAACGATATCTATTATGGATCTAAGTATGAGGGACAAAACCTTGTTCGCGGCATTAATCAGGTAACTCTGCTCAAATGTTATTTGGATCTGGAACCTCAACTTTTAGAAATTGTTGCCATTGAATCATAGAAGAAATAACTAATTCATTATAACTAACCAATTCAAACCAATGAGTTTAAATGCGGATAATTTAGTGTCTCCAATTGCTGAAAGGGTTAATTCCATTGACTTTTTTCGTGGACTGACTATGTTTCTACTGGCTGGAGAAAGTACTCAAATATTTGCTCAATTGCTGAAAATAGACAATTCTTTTATTCAGGCTATTGCACTGCAATTTCATCATCATGAATGGCATGGACTTCATTTTTGGGATCTGATACAGCCTTTTTTTATGTTTATTGTTGGGTTAAGTATTCCTTTTGCAGTAGCCAACAGATTAAAAAAGGGAGACTCAATTCAATTAATTAATTATCACGCCCTTAAACGATCATTTTTACTATTGTTTTTGGGATGGGCAGTCTATTGTATTGGTCCCGGCAAAATTGTATGGCAGTTTCAAAACGTGCTGGCCCAATTATCTGTCACCTACCTCGTTGCCTTCCTGATAAGAAACAAAAGCTTTTCATTCCAACTCATTTTCACCCTGGCTATTCTATTGATCATGGATTTGGCTTACCGTTATTTCCCTGTTGAAGGATTTAATCATCCTTGGGTCAACTTCGAAAACTTAGGTAATTGGGTCAATAATAAAATCGAGGGCGTAGACAAAGCCAGTGAATGGGCCTCTTTGAATGCTATCTCGACCATTGCGCATACCGTTTGGGGGGTAATGTGCGGCAAGCTATTGATGAGTGAACTGCCGGCAAGAAAGAAAATCCAGGCAATGTTGATCGCAGGAATAGTTGCTTTAACAATAGGATTTTCTCTTGATCTTTTGAATATCACTCCTATCATTAAGAAAATTGCCACCTCTTCATTTGTATTCGCAAGCGGTGGGTGGGCTATCCTGGTACTTTGTTTATTCTACTGGTTAATTGACGTTAAAAAGTCATTTGCGACAGGACCCAATATGTTCAAGATAGTGGGCATGAACTCCATTTTTATTTATCTGTTTTTCGAAATAGGGGGAAGTGGATTTATAAGTAATATCTTCCTTCCGTTCACCAATGCATTGTTCTCTTGGACGTGTCCCCTTTCGATAAGTATAATAACGAGCACAGCTGTTTGGGCATCACTCTGGTATATATGTTATTGGCTCTACAAAAACAAATTGTTTATTAAAATTTAAAGGAATATGAAAACAAACTAGAATACTGCCCCCGAGTATTAAGGATCAGTATTCTAATTTGTTTTTTCAGTTTTTATCTGTAAAATCATTTTCAGCAGTGTTCCCATTTTTAATTAACAAATCGAAGATACAAAAGTATCAACGTTTAAGTAATGGCAACGAGGTTAATCGGGCGATTGTTTCAGAAAGTACATCTCCTTCCTTGGTAAAAACCCAAACAAACAATGATTCCAATGGATGATCTTTACGTATATTTTCAACTGCATTTATTGTAAGATTTTTTGCAATTCCTTTTCCACGGTACTCTTCCAGGACCAATGCAGCACACAGATACAATGCCTCATAAAATGAATCGAGTGGTGTCAATTCGAATAACTCTTTTTCTGTAATTGCATTCTCAATAAATTGGTTCATCAATTCAGTTGTGGTAGGTATTACGAGAACCCAGGCAACAGGACCATTTCCTTCATCGTATTCAGAAACTGTGGAAGGATGAATTCGTTGCAACCTCTCAATCACTTCCTGATTTACATCAAGCTGATATGGATCATTTTTAGAGGCAAAAACTTCATCGGCCAATTGTACCAATCGTTCAAAGTTGCTTAAGACCATGAGTTAAAATTAGAAATAACTTGATACATCTATAATAATTTTTATCACACACAGATACCTCAAAGTTATAAAACGCTATAAAGAGGAAAACATCTTATTTTGTTTCTTCAACTTAAGCATAACTAGGGACTAAAAGAATCATTTTTAATAAAACAATTCAGTAATTAACTTGTTCAATAATAGAGCACTAAAAAGTTAATATGAAACTACTTTTCCTTCTATTTTTACCATTTACAATGATGGCACAAAATATTGATGACAACAATTTCGACTCTACTCAGGCAATGGCTTTTGTAAATTCATTAAGTGATAAGCAGAAGGGTGAAGCAATGTTTCCATTTGATGAGATCAACCGCTATGAATGGCATTATCTTCCTGCTTCTATGGCCTCCCGTAATGGAATTGGAGTTTCTGAGTTGAATGATATCCAAAAAAAGAAACTAAATGATTTAATGAAGGTTTATTTAAGTGAAGAAGGATATACAAAATTAAAGAATATAATGGGGTTTGAAAATCTATTGAAAGAGTTAGAACCTGATAATATGAACCGCACTCCAGAAAATTACTTTATAGCTATCTACGGAAATCCGGGTAAAGATAGTATATGGGGTTGGAAGTTTAGCGGACATCACCTTGCACTGAATTTTACGATCGTCAATGGCAAACTGGCTGTAGCACCCTTCTTCTTTGGAGTCTATCCTGCCGAAGTAAAAGATGGTCCCCAAAAAGGAATGAGAATTATAAAAGATGAAGAAGACTTTGGCTTTGAATTGGAGAATTCACTTACACAAGAACAGAAACAAAAAGCACTTCTCCAGTCCAATGCTTATAGCGATATTGTAACTAGAAACGACGTTGAGGTTGATCCACTTCACCCTATTGGTATCTTAGCAAAGGATTTAACTCATGAGCAAAAAATAATTTTAAACAAATTGATAGTGGCCTATCTTTTATCCATGCCGCCCATAATTGCAAAAACAAGGATAAAAACTATCTCTACTGAAGAAATGAATTCTATCAGTTTTGGCTGGGCTGGTGGTACAGAACCCGGCAAGCCCCATTATTATAGGATACAAGGAAAATCTTTCCTGGTAGAATTTGATAATACCCAAAATAATGCCAACCATATTCATAGCGTATGGCGAGATTTTAAAGGTGATTTTGGTCATGATCTATTGAAGGAACATTATCAAAGCGCTCACCACCACTAATAATTAGGATGGTGATTTCTGATTAAAGTTCAAATAAAGCCATTGTAAAATCAATTTCACATTGGGAAAGAGCGTAGAAAAGTAAAATGACACCTGATAAATCGAAATAAAAATGACTACGCGATCAACCTTTATTATTCTGTAAATCAAAATAAAAATATACAAAATGGAAAAACAAAACTATCATTGCAGTATTACTGCCAACATTAGTGCTACAGAAGCATTCGATAAAATCTGCCAGGTATCGGATTGGTGGTCCTCAGATTTCAAAGGCAAATCAGAGAAACTTAATGATGAATTTACAGTGCGATTTGGAGAAATACATGAGTCAAGACAAAAATTAATTGAAGTAATTCCCAACAAAAAAATCGTTTGGCAAGTAACAGAATCCAAGCTTCATTGGCTCAAAAGAGATGAACAAGAGTGGCTAGGCACTAAAATAAGTTTTGAAATTTCATCTGAAAACAATTCTACACGAATCGACTTTACACACATCGGTTTGATTCCAGGCATTGAATGCTATGAAGGATGTGTAAGAGGATGGAATCAATATATAAAAGGCAGTTTGTTCAAATTATTAAATGAAGGAATAGGATCACCTAATTAATTAGCGATAATAATTGAAGAATTGTGCAGGTTATGATATTAGAAGAATTAAAAATGTTAGAACTGCAAATTCTATATCCTATTTTCAACTACCTGTATATGAATTACATTCAATAGAAATATAAAGAAGTATAAACAACATGGATAAAAATAAAAAGCAATTGTCCACTGAGCAAAATGAAGAATTACTCAAAACATTGAAAACACGATTTGAGAAAAATATGAACCGACACAAAGGTCTTGAATGGGATAATATACACGCAAAACTGGATCGTGATGTGTCTGGGGAAAAACTTTGGTCACTAAGCGAAATGGAAATAACCGGCGGTGAACCAGATGTTGTAGGCCAAGATAATAAAACGAACGAATATATTTTTTATGACTGTTCTGCAGAAAGTCCCAAAGGCCGTAGAAGTCTTTGTTACGACCGCGAAGCACTTGATTCAAGGAAAGAAAATAAACCGGTAAATAGCGCTATTGAAATGGCAACTACTATGGGCATTGAGCTATTAACAGAAGAACAATATCGTGAATTGCAGAAACTTGAAAATTTTGATCTGAAAACATCGAGCTGGGTAAAGACACCGGTTGAGATTAGAAAACTTGGCGGTGCCTTATATTGTGATCGTCGCTACGACCATGTTTTCGTATATCACAATGGTGCAGACTCTTACTATGCCGCGAGGGCATTTCGAGGTTCGCTAAGAGTCTAAATCTTGCATAAAATGTATTGAAAGGATAGACAGAAATTTAGTAGGAAATAAAAAAGGACAAAACAGAAATAAATCTATTTTGTCCTTTAATGGTCGGGGTAGTAGGATTCGAACCTACGACCCCCTGGTCCCAAACCAGGTGCGCTAACCGGACTGCGCTATACCCCGAATAAACGATCTATTAAATATATTATGCGGAGAGGGGGGGATTCGAACCCCCGGTACAGTATGACCCGTACGTCGGTTTAGCAAACCGGTGGTTTCAGCCACTCACCCACCTCTCCATGGTATTGTAACAGAATTAAAAAATAATTCAGAATTTCAGTTTTCAGCAGTAATCCTTTTCTTAACTCACCACCCATTCTGCCTTTGTGAATGTGCGTGCAAAGATAGAACTACTTTTTTCTTTAGCAAACCAATTTGAAGAAAAATATAAGATATTTTGAAGTTTTTTTGGCTTAAAATTCGAGACCGCTAATGCTGAATGCTTTGACAAGTGGGAAGAGTATACGAGATTAATTAAAAAAAGTTCTGCATGAAAAAAATATGATTGGTAAGCAATCTGGTAATCAGGCATATATTAAAAACATGTTATTAAACTTCCTAAATTAATTGGAAAATTAAATATCATGTCATATATTTGAATCAACAAATCGTTCTAACACATACATCAAAAGATATTATCCGCATTAATTCAACGTTTGGAAAATTCAACATTTTACTTGATCCGAGCAAGCTTATGACTGCTAAAACAGGCCCAGTACCGCTTCGCGGGAGTAGTTTATCTACCGTAGGAAGTTTGATCAGTCAGGCACTCAAATCCTTTCACTTTGGGATTTTTACAATCGAATTAGTGCGGATTTTTTATGCCCATCCCACACTGAAAGATTAGAACTTCATCATTCTCAATCAATTAATTAGGGTCTGCTGAAAAACTCATCCCGATCCCGAGTACTCGGGAGGGACAGGCAGGGGTCACCTATGCGGTTATACCCATTTTCAATATTAAATCTTCACAATCAGCTTCTTACAGGGGTATAACCTATAACCAACATCTTTAGGAGAATTTTATTTCCCTTTCACTTCCAATGACAATTTTAACAAGTCAATGGGAATGAGCAATATTCAATTCTAACCAAATGAACCTAAAAAGTTGATAATGAGTTTTTCAGCAGACCCTAATTAACAGGTGCTCAAATTCATTCCTGCTTGCGTCGTAAGCCCAGCATATAATAAATTCCAATCAAGCCAGATAAAAGTACACTTATCCAGCCCACATAATCGCCATAAGTTACGTAGAAAGTTATGGTATCGTTCAAATGGATTTGGGACCTTATTGCAACCCAAGAATTTACATTCGCTTTTTTAATAACTTCACCTCGTTGATTAATAAACCCTGAGATGCCTGTATTGGCACTTCTAGCAATACTACGGCGGGTTTCAATGGCTCTCAACCTTGAAAAGGCAAAATGTTGTGACTTACCTGACGAAGTTTTCCACCATCCATCATTGGTCATTATAAAAATCACATTTGCTCCCTTCTTGACCACACTACCTACATACTCTCCAAAGACAGATTCAAAGCAGATTACAGATCCTATTTTCACTCCCTGTGCTCCTTCAAAAATGGTTGGTAGTGTTGCTGCAGTAAGGCTACCGCTAATTCCACCTATCTGAACGGCATATTTCCCTAAAAAAGAAAAGTATTTTTGAAATGGCATCTTTTCAACTCCGCTTACTAAAATATTTTTATGCCCAATCTGCAAATGAGGTGAGCGGTCAATTAGCATTGCAGAATTAAATACATCGTAATAATTACCATCTACGGATTGACGTGTTGTATAAGAAACAGATTCGTCTTTTCCCAATTTTCTTTGAGTAATTGCTCCTGCCACAAAGCTGGCATTTGGATATTTATTTATCAATGAATCTATAGCCTTCAATGCATCATTTTGCCTCATGGAACCTTCTTCCCATAAGGGTGCAAGAGCAGTTTCAGGAGCCAATACATATAGGGTCGAATCGGTAACAACGGATTCGGCAAGAGAAATTAAACGTCGCGTTTGGTCCTTCGTACTTATTCCCGAAAACTTTTCACTGAAAGGATCAATATTGGGCTGCAATACAACAACTTCAAAAGTACTCCCCCTTTCTGTATAGGTATAATAACGAACCAAAGACCAACTGACAGGCAATAGGATTAGCAATATACTTGCACTTATCAATTGAAAGAAACTATTAATGCGTCTCTCTGACAATCGTTTATAAATGGTAAAGAGGAGAATGTTAATCAAAAGTACCCAAAGTGAGCCTCCCAAAACTCCTGTATATTCGTACCATTGAATCAACTGTACCGTATTGGAAAATCCGTTTCCAAGTGTAAGCCAAGGCCATTGGATGGACCAATGGAAATGCAGATATTCGAAGGTAAGCCAGAAAACAATCCATGAAAAGTAGCCGGTTTGAACCGCAAATCTTCTGCGTACTAAATGCATCAGACACATTACACAAGCCATCAAAAAGGAATTAAAGAGGGCAATAAGTAACATTCCTCCCAAAGAGACATACCCTATCCACCAGGTTGACAACAAGTTCCACACCACAAAAGTGACGAGGGCATAGAAAAAAAGTACAATACTTCGGAGACTTTCTTTTTGTTTGATAATTTGGTCCTCAACAATCAGCAAAGGTACAAAGGCAAAAAACAAAGTCCATGAAAATGAGGCAGATACCCAAGATAAGCTCAGCAAAACTCCAGAGATAACCGATAGAAGTAATAGCTTTTTATGGATCATCAAAGTATTTGCTCTAAAGATTATTTACAACGGCGCTGAATGTTTTCTTCTTACCGGTGCGGTCGCATACAAATTCAATCTTCCCGGCTACCAAAGCAGCCCAACCAGCTTGGTTGACCAGGATCACCTTTCCATCTTTATTTTTTAATTCCAAAGGTATATCAAGAAATGTATGGGTGTGACCACCAATAATCAGATCAGTAAAATGGGTCTCAGGAGCAAGCGTTGAATCACTTATTTTATTTTGCTCGTAAGCGAATCCAAGATGGGATAGGCAAATTACCAGATCGCACGAATGATCTACTTTCAGCAATCGCTCCATTTTAAGTGCAGTTGCAAGTGGATCAAGATAATGCGTATTTCCGAAGTTCGAATTGCCAACCAATCCTGCAAGTTCAATTCCTAGTCCGTAAAGGCCGATTTTAAGACCTCCTTTATGAAGAATCTGATGATTCACAACTTGGCCTGACAGGATTGTATCAGAAAAATCATAATTGCTTGATACAATTGGAAACTTAGCATATTTCAAAGCAGAAGCGATACCCTCTAAACCGTTATCGAACTCATGGTTACCGATTGTACCCGCATCATATCCCATTTTACTCATAAGTTTGAGCATCAGGTCTCCTTTGTAGAAGTTGAAATAAGGCGTACCCTGAAACATATCACCGGCATCGAGCAATAACATATTCGGATTCTCAGCCCTAGTATTGTCTATTAAAGATGCCAGGCGTACCATTCCACCGCGTCCGGGATATTCAGCATTAGAATCTGGAAATGGATCAATATGGCAGTGCATATCATTGGTATGCAATACGGTAAGTCTGATAAGTTCGCCTGAAGCAAACAATTCATTAGGAAGCAGACATAAAGTCAAGGCCCCACCCCCAAATATAGATTGCTTTAAAAAGGTTCTTCTATTGCTCATTAAAAATCCTCCCATCCTCTTTTACATCAATTATTCCATCTCTTTTATACCGATCGCCCAAAGACTGAATCAATAAATCCCTGATTCTCATTTTAGTATTTATTCTTTCCACCGGATTAAGGAACATATTCATAAGATCGCCTCCATTGGCAATATAATCATTTGTAACAACCCAGTAGAAGGACAATGGATCAATTGGTTTTCCACCGGTAGTTAAACTGGAGATCAACCCATTGCGTATTCCAAGTTTCATTCCGGCCACCCCCTCTCCTCCTCTATTGGCAATTTTTTCAGCCATCAATATGAATGCTTTGCCTGAAATTTTAATCATTACAATTTCATTTTCAAAAGGCATCAACTCAAAAATTCTTTCAACAGTAATTTCACCTTTTGGTAATGATGCTCTTATCCCACCATAATTTACGTAGGCAATATCAGGATAAATGTTTAAATTTTGCTTTATACAGTATGAATTTCCAAATTCCAACAGTAAATCTGAAACCAAATTGGTCAATTTACTTTCAGGCTTACCTTTTATTAAAGGTGTCGAACTGATCGCAACCAATGTGGATAGTTCATTTTGAATACTGTCACGGTAAGGTTTAACAATCGACTCAATCATCGAATCGGGTGGACCAATCTTTGAATCAATGGAAATATTTCTTGTATTTACTTCGCGCACAACGAAATGCTGATTACAAGAAAATAAAAATAAAGTAGTACAAAAATAGATGAATAGACGACGCATTAAAGTATCTTTAAAATTATAATTTTACGATTTAAATTACTGAAACAGTATAAAGATAAAAACAAATCAGGATTACAATCGTTTGATTGAATAAATTTAATTATCTTATGTTATTATACATACATCATTTCCTTTTAAGGCATAAAATTGTACAAATAATTATTGCAGTCGTTTTAATTTTCCATTGTACCGTTTCATATTCACAGGAGCATAAAAAAATAAAAGCCGAAAAAGGAAATGGAATTTATACACTACTTAGACAAAACGGATTTCCTCCCAAGGAATATATGGAGCTGTTTATTGAACTGAATAAAGCCAAACTGGGAAAAGACAACTCCCTTATAGAAGGCAGGATATATTTATTACCAATAAAAGAAAAAATAGATTCAGTAATTCAAACCGACATACCTATTAAAGAGATTGTTCCGGAGAAGGTGATGGATGAAAGAAAAGATACTCAAATAACATTGCCGGTTACAGAAATAAGAAAGATTATTCCGAAGAAGAAGGTGAATGATAAAAAAGGGACTGAAATACCATTGCCGATTGCTGATGTAAGAAAGATTGTTCCGGTGAAGAATATATATGAAATATATGGTAAAAACTACAATGAGGTTACCATAAAAAACAGTGATCTGTTTGGAACAGTTTATTATTTAATGAGCGGTCATGGGGGACCAGATCCAGGTGCTGTAAGCTTTTTAGGTGGACATCAACTCTGTGAAGATGAATATGCTTATGATGTGACTCTTCGACTGGCAAGAAATTTAACAGAATGTGGTGCAACTGTATACATGATTATTCGTGATCCCAATGATGGTATTCGTGATGATCCTTTTTTAATTGGAGATAAAGATGAAGTTTGCTATCCTGACCAGGTAATTCCACTTAGTCAGCTTGCCCGATTACAACAAAGCTCTGCTGCTGTAAACAAATTAGCTGCTGAAAATAAAGGTAAATTTCAGCGACTGGTGGTAATCCATGTCGATTCCAGAAGTAAAAATGAGAACATTGATGTCTTTTTCTATCACAATATAGGAAGCAAACCCGGTGAAAATCTTGCCAATACGTTGAGGGAAACGATAGGGAAGCGATATGCGCAATATCAGCCATCCAGAGGGTACACCGGCTCAATATCAGAAAGAAACCTTTATGTAATTAAAAATTCAATACCTACCTCTGTTTTTATCGAATTGGGGAACATCAACCATATCCGCGATCAACAAAGATTACTGGTACCGGGTAATCGGCAAGCAGTTTCTAATTGGCTCAAAGATGGATTGATAGAAGAATACAGAAAAGCACAAAAGACAAAACCAGTTATTAAGGCAAAATCATCAAAGGTAAAACCAGCTATCAAGGCATTGGTAATAAAGCCAATCCGTAAACCAGGAAAGAAAAAACAAGCCATTTAAAATAGATTATTTGTTAAATTATCTCATCCCATAAAATCTAATGGACGATAATATACTTGTTCAATTCGATGGAAAATGCATTTTATGTAACCGAACGATTCAATTTATTATGAAGGCTGACCATCATAAGAAATTTATATTCCAAACATTGCAGAATGCATCAGAAAATGAAATTCCAGAAAGTGTAGTGGTAGTTGACAGAGGTGCCACTTATCAACACTTCGATGCAATCATGAAAATTGGAAAAGAATTGGGTGGTATTTACAGTTGGATTGCGGTACTGAAGATTATTCCTTCAAAGTGGAGGTACTCTTTGTATTTGTGGATCGCCAGGAATCGTTATCGTTGGTTTGGAGTTAGCAAATCGTGTTATATACCTTCCCCCGAAGAAAAGGAAAGGTTTATTTAAAAATCAAAATCATCGTTTTCGAATTGAATATACCTCGCGGATAAGTGTCCTATCATCCGGCCAAATCCCTGCATTGTATTTTGTGTCAGGGGTGTAATCTCTGCATTCTTAAGCTTCAGCAACATCACTGCATACAGGGCATTCAAACAAGCTTCAACTTCAGTCTGAACAGATCCTCCTGATTTGTGAATAAATTCACTGATTGTATCTTTGTTCAATTTATACAATTTCACATATTCATCATCCTTTTGCGTTTCAAGCAACTTAAGATGAAATTCATTCAAATCGCTGACCAGATTGACAAGTACCTGAAGATGACCCTTCTCCCGTACATGTTCCTTCTCCATCATGATAGCCAGATTATTGTACCATGCAGCAATTCTTTTCGTGGTCTCTTCATCAGCATTAAATCGGCTGACAAGCTTTTTATCAATCAATTCAGCATTAAAAGAACAGGCTCGCAGTAGGTCTTCAACCTGCCACATATACAAAATGTATTCAGCAATATTTGTCTTCCGTATTTCCTGTGCAATCAACATATTACACATCAAAGAAATCATCCATATCCCTACGATCTTTTTTCGTAGGCCTGCCAGTTCCTCTTTCGCGATTGTCGATACTCATACTTTTCTGAACCTCAAGGATTTCAAGTTCAGAAGCGGGAGTTGTTTCAACCATAAATTCAGGGACCATTTTTGCAGACATTCTGTTTTCGGCAAGTGCAATAATCTTGTAACTGCGGGTAATAGGGGGCCTTCGAAGCTGAATGGTTTCTCCTTCCTTTATTTCGCGCGAAGGTTTAACATTCATTCCATTAATCGTTACCTTCCCTTTTTTACATTCTTCGGATGCAAGACTACGCGTTTTATAGAGTCGCACAGCCCATAGATATTTGTCAATGCGAATTCCTGCGGCCATTTTTATCAATATAAATTACAAATAAATACACTTACGTCAAAAACAAAATGTCGATTGAAAAACGATCCAATCGGTATTATTTCTTTTTATTATAAAATGTCATTGTTTGCTGTACCCCTATGGTACTAAAACTTTTTATAATTTCAATCGAAGTATCGATGAGCCCTGTTAATTCAAGCTTTTCCTTTTTATCCCATTCTCCCAGCACATAATCAATCTGCCGTCCTTGACTGAAATTATCACCTATGCCAATTCGAAGTCTGGCATAATCCTGACTTACAAGCACTTCAGTGATATTTTTCAATCCATTGTGACCAGCATCACTACCTTTAGCCCGAAGACGCAAAGTTCCCAAGGGTAAAGCCAGATCGTCAACTACGATCAACAGATTCTCAAGTGGAATACTTTCTTTCTGAAGCCAATAATTAACAGCTTTCCCACTTAAGTTCATAAAGGTGGTCGGTTTCAGTAAGATGAATGTGCGGCCTTTGAATTTATATTCTGTTACCCAGCCAAACCGTTCTTCGCTAAAAACAATATTGGACGCCTCTGTGAGAGCGTCCAATACTTTAAATCCTATATTATGCCGGGTATTTTCATATTCTTTCCCCGGATTTCCTAATCCTGTAATCAGGTATTTCAAGACAATAATTTTTTAGGATTAACCTTTAGCAGCTCCGGCAGCAGCTTTAGCAGCTCTTGTAATCATGATGGTTACAACAGGGACAGCTTTTGCATTGAGGAATTCCAAATTTTCTCTCTCAAGTGAAAATACTTTATAGCTCTGGCCAATATCCAAATCGTCAACATTGATAACAATAGCATCTGGAAGATTTTTCACCATTGCTTTCACTTTCAGGGTACGAAGGTTCAGTTTTAATTTACCACCATTACGGATACCTTTTGCAAAACCTTCAACTTTTACTGGAATTTCAACTTTCACAGTCTTGTCACCTGAAGTTCTGAGGAAGTCAACGTGAAGTAACTGCTCTCTTACAGGATGAAACTGCGTAGCCTGAATAATTGACTGACAAACAGTTCCGTCGATATCAAGATCAACAAGATATACGTTTGGTGTATAAATCAGTGATTTGAATTCCTTCTCAGGAGCATAAAAATGGACAGGTGCATCACCGCCATAAAGTACTCCGGGAACTAATCCTAAAACACGAAGTCTTTTGGTTTCCTTTTTACCTAGAACTTCTCTCTTTGTGCATTTAATAGAAATCGATTTCATTTTACTTTTTAAATTATTTAAATTATGGTACTCAGTCCTCCCTTTTCGTTTATAGGGCAAACAGCATGCATAACATGTGCTTCAGGAAAAAGCTGTGCAAATATAGATAATTAGCCGTAATATAACGAACTAATTGATTGATTTTTATAAACTCTTTCGATAGCCTCACCAAGTGCCTTGGCTATTGGAATGTATTTGATTTTGGGGGATTCTCTTTTACCTGAAATTGAATCGGTAAAATAGACCGCTGTCAAAGCTGAATTTTCAATTTTATCATAAGCAGGTCCTGAAAGAACACCGTGAGCAGCAAAGGCCCTAACGCTATTGGCACCCTTTTCCATCATCAAATCAGCAGCTTTAGCGATAGTCCCCGCAGTATCAATTAAATCATCAACAAGAACAATATCTTTGCCTTTTACATCGCCAATTAAAGTCATACTATCAACCACATTGGCTTTTGCGCGCGATTTGTGACAGATAACCATATCGCATCCAAGCATTTTTGCATACGTATTGGCCCTTTTGGTTCCACCAACATCGGGTGAAGCAATCACCAGATTTTTGAGACCCATGTGGCTGATAAACGGGATGAACATTGATGAGGCGTATAAATGGTCGACAGGAACATTAAAAAATCCCTGAATCTGATCAGCATGAAGATCCATGGTGATGATTCTGTCGGCGCCGGCTGTTGACAATATATCAGCAATCAGCTTAGCCCCAATTGATACTCTTGGCTTATCTTTTCTGTCTTGACGTCCATATCCGAAATAGGGAATGACAGCAATAATTTTGTAGGCCGAAGCCCGTTTAGCTGCATCAATCATGAGCAACAACTCCATCAGATTCTCCGCCGGTGGTGGAGTTGACTGAATTATAAACACATGCGAGCCGCGAATAGTTTCTTCATAGCAAGGTTCGAACTCTCCATCGGCAAATACCGGACATGAAGATTTTCCTAATTCAACACCTAGACTGTCACAAATCCGCTTTGTTAAATCCACGCTTTTTGTACATGGAAAAATCTTTAGAGGAGCATTTTTAGACATTTATTCCTTCTTTAAATTTTGTGTATTGGAATTGCGTGCAAAGGTAAAAAAATCTTGTACATTTTCCCTTTATGCCATCAGTAAGTTCTAAAGTATCTCAATAAATAGCAACTTTGAGATCATTAAACAGCATCAAAACAACTTAGTGGTGTGTAACCGATGATATGACGTATTGAAATACAATCTTAATCTGAATTTATTTTAAAATGACTTTAGAGAATCTTCCGATTAAGTGTAATTAAGGCTCAGAGCTTCATTGCGAGAACCAAAGATTATTCGAAGACTATTCGAAGACTATTCGAAGGTTATTCGAAGATGGTTCTACTGTGTTCATATAATCATCGAATAGTTTTCGAATAGCCAATGTGTAATTTTCGAATAATTACCAACTCTGCCACTTGGTCAGAATTTACATCATATAGTCCCATGACTGGCATTATATCAACCACATAATGATGCTTTGGACATCATTACATCAACACAACCAATCATAATATGATAAATGTGGAAGTAAAGTTTGAGGAAAATAACTTGTTAACTATCTAACAACCTGAGAGACCTTACGATTTATTGGCCTTTTCGATGAAGTCAATAATTTCATCCTGACCTGTTCCGTCTATGGATGAACTGACTAAAATGGGGGGCAATACTTCCCAAATCTTCAGCAATTCAAGCGAGTAAGCCGCTACATTTTTTATAGCAGTCACCTTACCCAGTTTATCAGCTTTGGTGAAAATAAGAGCAAAGGAAACATTGTTTTCGCCAAGCCAAGTCATAAATTCAATATCAATTTGCTGAGGCGCATGGCGGATATCAATCAATACAAACAGACAATACAGATTCTCACGCGTGAGAATATACCTACTGATCAATTTCTGAAACTTCTCTTTTACTGAAAGTGATATCTTAGCATATCCATAACCAGGAAGGTCGACAAGATACCAACTTTCGTCGATGATAAAATGATTGATTAACTGAGTCTTACCAGGTCTGACTGACACTTTTGCCAGACTCTTCTGACCAACAAGCATATTGATAAGTGAGGATTTGCCTACATTCGATCGTCCAATAAATGCATATTCAGGCCGATCGGGAGGTGGACATTTTTGAACATCCGTATTGCTGATTAAAAAACGTGCTTGTTTTATCATTGATTATCTTAATGTTCGATGGTTACTTCAAGTAATTTAACGGATGCAGAATTTGGGATCAGGCGGACACTATCAATAACAGCAGGTATAAGAATGGTTTCACCCTTTTGAATGGTTTCAGAACCCGATTCAGTTTCGATTTGCAATGTACCTTCAAGGCAAATATAAATTACAAAAGAATCGAGTTGATTATAATCTTTCTCAACTACCTTATTGAACTCCAACACATTGGTGGTAAAATACTTACATTTCACCAATTCAACCGATTCATTTAATTTAGGTTTATATTGACTTTTATATTCAGGAAAAATTGTAAAATCAATGGCATCTAAAGCAAGATCGGTATGCAGCTCACGAGGATTGCCCTCCTTATCTATGCGGTCGTAATCATAGATGCGGTAAGTTATATCTGATGTCTGCTGAATTTCGGCAAGCAGAATCCCTTTCCCAATGGCATGAACACGACCAGCAGGAATAAAATACACATCTCCGGCGGATACTTCTTCAAAATTCAGAATATCAGTCAGTTCATTGTTCTCAAGTTTCTCAAGATATTCTTCCTTGTCGACCTGCTGATTAAATCCTGCCTGAAGTTTTGAACCTTTATCGGCTTGCAGTACGACCCACATTTCAGTTTTGCCGAAAGCATTGTGGCGCTCCTTCGACAGTTCGTCGTTTGGATGTACCTGTATGGACAAATCATCGTTGGCATCAATAAATTTGATCAACAATGGAAACTCTATTCCGAAAGATTCAAATACCTGATCGCCAACAAGATCACCCATATAAACCTCGATCAGTTCTTCAAGTGTATTACCAGCGAGATAGCCGTTTGATACGACTGAAATATTACCTTCAACTCCTGAAAGTTCCCAGCTTTCACCACAATTGGGAAGATCGCCGAAATCTTTATTCAGAATTGCTTTTATTTTGTTTCCGCCCCATATTTTATCTTTATAAATGGGTGTGAACTTTAGGGGGTACAATCCTTCCATGCGTTAAGGAATAATTAAGTTTAAAATTTCAAGCGTCAAAATACCTGTTAAGGTTAAAATTCGAAATCGACTGATGCTCTTTCCACAGCATGTTGTCCAATCAGCTCGACGACTTTCAAATGTTCAGGATGAATCCGGTATTCGTCAAGTTGATCCACCGAATCAAAATGCGTAATAAGACATATATCGTGCGATTGCGCTGCAAGGTCGTAATTAACGCCCACTTCAATGTATTTAAGGACATCAATTTTTCCTGATAGGCTGAGTAAAGCCTCCTCTATCTTACTAATCTCTGTCTGTTTTTCACTTTCAGAAATGTATTTTTTCAACTTAAAAAGCACAACATGGTTAATCATAACATGAACATTTAATTTTTTCTCAAAGCGAAGTTAACAATTTCTCTTATTTGTTTCACAATCTTATAATTTGATAGTTGCAAAACCATACAGTTCCTTATCTTTGAAAAAAAAAACCTAGTATGCTTGTAATTGGTATTGCTGGCGGGACCGGCTCAGGAAAAACCACTGTTGTAAAGAAAATAATTGAAAATCTCCCGGCAGGTGAAGTTGCAGTAATTTCACAAGATTCGTATTATAAAGACAATGCACATTTGCCTCTTGAAGAGAGGCAAAAGATCAATTTCGACCACCCTACATCGATTGAATTCGAGCTATTGGTGGAGCATATCATTAAACTGAAAGCAGGCCAAACAGTAAACGAACCGATCTATTCCTACCTAACTTGTCTCAGATCAAATGAGACACGCGAAATAAGTCCCAAATTGGTCATCATTATTGAAGGTATCCTGGTTCTTTTCCCAGCTGCCTTGCGCGAATTGATGGGATTAAAAGTATTTGTAGATTGTGATTCGGATGTAAGATTATCACGTGTTATTCAAAGAGATATTATTGAACGGAGACGCGATATTCAGACTGTTCTCGATAGATATTCGAAAACAGTACGCCCCAGTCATATTCAGTTTATTGAACCAACAAAGCAATTTGCCGATATTATTGTACCTCAAGTAGGCAGTAATTTGGTGGCAATCAAAATATTAACCAATTTCATACAACAAAACCTTAAATAAATGTTTGATACCATCTCTTCCGAAGACATTCTGTTTATCGACATCGAAACGGTGCCACAGCATTCAGATTTAAATCAACTGCCAGAACGGCTACAGCATTTGTGGGATAAAAAATCGAGTCATTTCAGGGATGAAAACCAATTGCCAGCAGATGTATATGAACGAGCCGGCATCTATGCTGAATTTGGAAGAATTATATGCATTTCGGCTGGTGGAATTATTCAGAAAAATGGCGAACGATTCTATAAAGTGAAATCATTCTGCGATCCTGATGAGAAAAAGTTGTTGATGGAATTCAACGAAATGGTAGAGAAATTTACTTCCAATCCGAAGAAGAAATTGTGTGCTCACAATGGACAGGAATTCGACTATCCCTATATTTCCAGGCGCTCATTAATTAATGGGATCAAGCTACCGAGAATTTTGGATATTTCGGGAGCCAAACCATGGGAAATAAAAGAAAGGCTGTTGGACACCCTGCAAATGTGGAAGTTTGGCGATTACAAAAACTATACTTCACTTGATCTATTGTGCGCGATATTCAATATTCCGACGCCAAAAGATGATATTGACGGAAGTGAAGTAGCCAAAGTTTATTATCAGGAAAAAAACCTGGATCGAATAGTCCGATATTGCGAAAAGGACACGTTGGCGCTGACCAACCTTATGTTGCGATACAAGGGAGAGCCAATTATCACGATGGAGAATCTTCTGAGAGTTTAAAACTGACACCAAATTACAATTTATGGAACAAGTTTATCAAATAATTACAATGCAGACCAACTATTTCACCCGTAATTTATATTCATTCATAATAAAAAACACAATCTACGGATGAAAAAGCTTTTGTTACTTTTCACAGCCCTATTAACAGTTTTAATAGCATGTTCTCAATCAAAAGTGGACAGTTTATTGCGGCTTTGTGATAAAGCAACAGAAAAACAAAAATCAGCATTGTATCTTGAGATTTCGTTCGATACAAGAACCGACTCTTCAATAAGTAATCTATATTCCCGCAAGGCCTATCGATTGGCGGTTAAAAATAATCAAATTCCAGAACAGGCAAAAGCATTTTATTATTTGGGCGAAACGGCCTATTATTTACCAGATTACTTTGGAGCAATACCAGCTTATGAAAAAGCGATGCCATTGTTTAAAGAGCTTAAAGACACCTTAAATATTTTCAATTGTTATAACTCTATTGGATTGTGTTATTACTTTATGAACCAAGGAGAAAAAGCTATTGTTCAATTCATTAACGGATTAAAACTATGTGATACTGATATTGAAAAGTGTGCCGATTTACTTTCGAATATAGCAATGGTTCATAATAAAATGAGAAACCATCAGGAAGCTATTGTGAATTACCGAAAAGCTTTGACAAAAAACATAATCATAAGAGATTCAAGTAGTATAGGCGTTGATTACAATGGACTTGGCGAAGTATTTTCAAGCATGGATCGCTGGGATTCTGCCAGTGTAAATTATTTTAAAGCCTTACATATTTATAAAAAATTAAAAAACATTGGACGCCAGTCAATCATATTAACCAACCTGGGATACATTTACAAAAATTTCCCAGACAGTCTGAACAAAGCGCTCAGCTATTTCAACCAAGCTTCTAATGGATTTAAAAAAGCTGGAATGCAACAATTCGAAGCAGAAGTAAAAAGTGGAATTGGATCAATTTATTTCAAAAAGGCAAAATACACGGATGCAATTAAGATGTTTGAAAAAAGTTTAGAGTTGAATGTGAAATATCTTCAGGGGCTTTTAATGAAGAAGATAAATTACAAAGGATTATCAGACACTTATGAAAAAACAGGCGACTATAAATCAGCATTTAAGTACAGTGTTTTATATGCTCAATATTCAGACAGCTTAAACCAAAAAGAAAAATACGAACAAATTGTCACTCTTGAAAAACAATATGATACCAAGAAAAAAGAGGGCGAGATTCTGCAATTACATGCGAAACAAGAATTAACGAATGTTCAACTCAAAAAGAACAAACAATTGATACTTCTTGGCTTTATAATGGCATTGCTGTTTTTAATGCTAGTATTTTTTATATCAAAAAAATACCTTGAAAAGAATAAATCGAATCTACTTTTGGAAGAAAAGAACAAGCAAATTGAACAAAGCGAGCAGGAATTAAGTCTGCTCAATGCTGCAAAAAATAAGCTTTTTTCAATCATAGCGCATGATTTAAAAAATCCGATTCACACTATAATGGGTTATTCATATTTGCTTAGCCAAAGTTACGAAAAGTACTCTGAAAAGGAGCGCCGTAAATTTTCAGTCGATATATATCAATCAACAAATAATATTTTCAGGCTGTTGGAAAACTTGCTTGAATGGTCCAAATCGCAAACTGGACGATTGAACTTTACACCAATTGAAACTGAATTTTGTCGAATACTAGAAAATTCAATAAGTATTTTACGTCCTATGGCCTCTTTAAAGAAAATTGAATTAACCGCTACATGCATTGGTAATGTAAAAGTTTTTGCCGATCCATTCATGATTGAAACAATACTTCGCAATTTGATTAACAATGCCATTAAATTTACACCTAACAATGGATTTATCCATATCGCAGTTGAACGGATTGAAAATATGGTGAAGATTAGCATACGCGACAGCGGTATCGGAATATCAGATGATGACCTAAAGAATTTGTTTCAAATCGACTCCACAGTAAAACGAAAAGGTACCAACAACGAAGACGGATCAGGACTTGGATTAATTCTTTGTAATGAATTTATCAGTAAGAATAACGGCAAGTTGTGGGTCGAAAGTACATTGGGCAAAGGAAGTACGTTTTACTGTACCATTCCAATCCAAGATCAATAGCATTATTCGAACAAAATTTGTTTGGCTATCAGGTTTGCTTTTTCAGCTGATACAGCCTTCCCAACGATCGTCAATGCAAATTTCAGAACAGTACCAATGCCCCTACTGGTGATCACGTTACCTGATTCGACAACCGGAAGGGTCAATACTTCAGCATCTTTTAAATATTTCTCGAACCCAGGAAAGCTCACTGCCTGTTTTCCTTTTAGAATGCCCAAATTACCCAATACCATGGGAGCAGCGCAGATAGCCGCCAATGGCCTGTTTTGCGTATTAAACAGTTTAATTTGATCTTTCAATCCAACATGGGCATTAAGATTTGCGGCTCCCGGCATTCCACCCGGCAGTACAATCATATACAAATCGTTGTAATCGACCTCTTCAAACAAGGCGTCGGCTAAAATCGTTATATGATGAGCACCAGTAACTTGCAATTTACCGGTAATTGAAACCATAATGACTTCAATATCAGCCCTTCGTAATATATCAATAATACTGACAGCTTCAGTCTCCTCAAAGCCCTCAGCTAAATGTACAGCTATTTTCTTCTTCATGATAATTATTTTTGTTCAAAGATAAATCATAAACCATCAGTTTGCAAAAAAAATGATCTGCAATTTGCAGATCATTTTTCAAAAATCAAATCAATATAACTACAAACTAAAACCCTAAAATATTTAGTAGGCATAATCCTTTAATGATTTCTCCAGTTTCTTCCTGGTAAAGAAAATACGACTTTTTACTGTTCCAAGTGGAAGCTTAAGATCTTCGGCAATTTCTTTGTATTTAAATCCATCAAGGAACATATTAAATGGAACTTTATACTCTTCCCCTAATTCATTGATACATTTAATAATCTCTTTCGAACTGTAAATTGATTCAGGTGAAGGATAATTTTTATCTTTTGAAAACTTAAGATGAAAATCATTGTTGGAAGAATCAAAAGTGTTTTTTGATTTTACATTTCGACGGTAATTATTAATAAAAGTATTTTTCATTATGGTATAAATCCATGCCTTGAAATTTGTATTTTGCGCAAACTTATCTCTATATACCAAGGCTTTCAGAAATGTTTCCTGAAGTAGATCCTGCGCTTTTTCATGATCTGAAGTCAAACTTAATGCATAGTATAACAACTTGTCATGTAAACCTAAAAGTGCTGAGTTAAATTGAAGCTGTGTCATGGCTTTTGTTTTTAAATTATTAATATTGGTACAAATATATAGATTGGTTCTATGTAATAAAAGGATTTAGTACTCTTTTATTCTTCGATAATTTTTATTGCTCATAAAGATTATTGATATATATCCGATAAAATATTTAATAATTAAATATACGGAAAATACATAAGTTTGTTCCAAAAATATAACATGTTATTAAACAAACATTTCGGGCTTTTTTTATAGTGGAAATGTCCATTAAATTTTGTATTTTAAAGCATAGAATAATTTTCTTCGGATTTGCACCCATTTAAATAATTCCTATTTTAGCCGCTCATTTTTAAAACAATTGATGAAAAAAGTAGAATTAACCCATCAGAGGGCTGAAATGATTACTTTCAAACGTTGGGGACGAAAAGCTTATTCATTGTTCAGTGTATTAAAACAACCAGTGCGTATAGGAGTATTGCTGGCTGTTTATACTTCAATTTCTGAACCTGAATTGCTTCTGGCACAAACCGATAGCTCGAAGGTAAGCATGGAATACAATCTTGACGAAGTCGAGGTTAATGCCCAAAGATCACCTGTAGTTTTCTCGCAGGTGGCGCGGATCGTATCCGTCATTTCGAGGGAAGAAATTGAGGCGGCACCTGTCCAAAGTCTGCAGGAACTGCTCGAATATGCACTGAGTGTTGATGTCAGACAGCGCGGTGTACATGGCGTACAGGCTGATATCTCTGTCAGGGGCGGCTCTTTCGATCAAACGCTTATTCTTCTTAATGGGATCAACATTTCAGATCCACAGACGGGACATCATTCCCTCAATCTTCCTATCAGCATGCAAAACATTCAACGAATCGAAATTCTGGAAGGTCCTGCCGCCAGAGTATTCGGACCCAATGCATTTTCGGGAGCCATCAACATTATTACCAGCGCTGAGGGGAGCTCCAAAGTAAAGCTAGATATTTCTGGTGGTCAACACAAACTGGCTGACATCAATGTTTCAGGAAATCTTCAAAGCGGAAACTGGAACCAGTTGATCGCCTTCAACAGAATATCGTCTGACGGCTATATCGACAATACTGATTTCCGAACATGGAATGCTTTTTACCAGACTAAACTAAATACCAAACCTGGGACTATTGATATTCAGATCGGTAAGACGAATAAAGCTTTTGGTGCAAATAGTTTTTACAGCGCAGCATACCCCGATCAGTTCGAAGCCACCAAAACCACTTTTGCCTCCCTTAAATTCTCAACAGGTTCAAAAATTCATTTGTCTCCATCTGTCTATTGGCGACGCAATCAGGATCGTTTCGAACTTTTCAGAAGTACACCTCAAACTTATCCTTTTAATTATCATCTAACTGATGTTTTTGGAAGTAACCTCAATGCCTGGTTCAAATCCTCTTTGGGTACATCAGCTTTTGGTGCCGAAATCAGATCAGAAAATATTTGGAGCAATGTTTTGGGTGTACCAATCACCACACCCATTGCGGTTCCAGGAGAATCGGGTCAATTTTTCACCAAGTCCTATTCGCGCACCACAATCTCTTATTTTGTTGAACATTCTATCTATCTCGAAAGGTTATCATTATCAGTGGGAGCCATGATCAACCGGATTTCAGATCTTGGTATTGGTTGGAATATTTATCCTGGAATGGATGTTTCGTATGCAATATCAAAACATCTAAAGATATATGGTTCAGCCAATTCAAGCCTTCGAATGCCTACATTCACCGATCTTTTTTACAATGGGCCAACCAATATAGGTAATCCTGATCTGAAACCTGAAAAATCGATTACTTACGAAGGTGGTCTGAAATTTACAAACGATAGTTTTTCAGGTCGTATAGGCGCTTATCATCGACGGGGTAATAACCTGATTGACTGGATTCGCAAAAATGAAACAGACAAATGGCAACCTCAAAACCTGACCTGTATCAATTCAACAGGTATAGAATTTAGCAGCACCGTATATCCTGAAAAGATTTGGAATAAACCAATATTTATTACTAAATTTGGAATCAATTATTCATACAGCGAACTGGATAAAGGCAATATTGACGTCTTCTCCTTTTATGTATTGGACAATCTGAAGCAGAAACTCGACATCGAACTCAACCATAAAATATGGCATAAGCTGAAAGGATCGTGGCGGTTAAGCTATCAAGACAGAAATGGAATGAGAACAACGACAGAAAGTTATCAGCCATTTTGGCTTGTCAATTCGCGCATTATGTGGAAAACACCCTCCACCGAAATCTATTTAATGATGGCCAATTTATTGGATACCAGGTATTTCGATTTTGGAACCATTGAACAACCAGGCCGATGGATTAGTCTGGGAATCAGCCATCAGCTTGATTTATAGAACATTGGGAAGTGGTAAGTGTTCAGTAATAAGTAATAAGGAATAAGAAATAAGGAATAAAGAATGGTGAGGCGATATTTTCGTAGCGGCAATTCGTGTAATTCGTTTCAATTCGTGAAATTCGTACCTAATGATTTTGTCTTCAACTCTTTTTTTTACTTGATGGAATATATTATCTTCGCACTTAGAAAAATAAATCTGAAAGTATGTTAAAAGGAATATTGTCTATCAGTGGTTATCCAGGACTTTTTAAAATGGTTACCGAAGCAAAGAACAGCGTTATTGTTGAATCATTGCTTACAGGCAAACGTATGCCTGCCTATTCAACCTCTAAAATAAGCGCATTATCCGATATTTCAGTGTTTACTGAAGCCGGTGAAATTCAGCTTAAGGAAGTGTTTAAAAGATTTCAGGAAAGCGGGAAAGAAATTTCTGCAAAAGCTTCTTCCAATGAATTCAAATCGATCTTTGATGAGTTAATCCCTGAGTACGACAAAGATAAGGTGTATGCATCCGACATGAAAAAGATCATCAACTGGTATTTGTTATTGAATGAAAAAAACCTGTTGAATGAGCCTGAAGAGGAAAAGCAACCTGAAGAACCTGTTGAAAAGAACGATTAAGATTTTTCAAGACATAAATGTTTAAAAGATGGTATTGAGGTTCGCCTTGATACCATTTTTGTTTTTTATTATATATGTTTGAGGGTACTCGAAAAGTTCTAATAATGCCACTAAGTCGCAAAGTTTCAAAGTCACACAAAGCATATATATCAGATAATAAATACTTTATGTGCCTTATGGGCTTATTGTCTTAATGGTCCCAAAACCTCGGAAACTTTTTGGAGTGGGCAAATGGTTTGAAATAAACTTTCTTTTATTCAAAGGCCGCTTGAAAATAAATTAAATGGTTAACGAAGAAAAAGATGGATCAAATTGTTGTAACTTTATAATTGAATTCGGAATATGAATTTCATATGATGAATCTGCATTGAGAATTTCATTCCTAATCATCCTTTTGAAAATTAGTTAAGTAAGCCATGACGTTAAAAGAAATAATAAAGAAAAACAATTGGCTAAGTGTTGAACTTACCTTTTTGAATTTATATCCGGATCAGGGTAAAAATATAGAAGCTTACCATGAAATATTTCAGAAGCTTCGGGAAATGACCCCAAAAGAGAGTAAACTTCAAATATCATTGGAGCAATGTTTTGAAGATGAAACCAATGAAGAAAGCTATGTTCATGTTTCAGGATTAGAACCGAACCCGGATAATTCAAATGAGATTGAGAGTTTCGGAATAGAATTTGTACCTTGGTCAGAGTGGTTAGGAATGTCAATTCATCAAAAAACATTGAAAGAATTTAACGAATTGGAAATCATCGCCCATTGCCTTTATGAAATGACATTTTATGGATATGATGAAGAAACAATACAAGGTGAAATAGCTGAAATGGAAAAAAGTATGGATGAATATAAAAATATGTCTGAAGAAGAAAAAAAAGCAAATACCAGATCAATTGAAGATTTGTTTAAAGACCCTGATAATGAGTAAATAAGAAGTCTTAAAGTGATAAATATCTAAACTTTAAGGGAAACTAATTACTTGCCTTATTCATTTCAATAATTTTCAACGCTTCCTTTACATGCTTTTCAGGTAAAAAATTCGAATTAAAGACCTTGACCAGCCGACCTTCAGGATCAAATATATAGCTAGAGCGTCCGGGAAGCAGACCAAACAAAACAGATGGAACATCCAATAATTTGCGTAACTCGCCATCAGTATCAGACAACAATGAAAATGGAAGTTGGTATTTAGCTTTGAACATTGCATGAGAATTGGGTTTATCGCTGCTGACACCATAAACAAACGCTCCGGCATCTACAAAATCCCGATATGAATCGCGAAAGCTACAAGCCTCTTTTATGCAGCCGGGGGTCTCGTCTTTGGGGTAAAAATACAATACCAGAAATTTCCCTCTTCTGGAAGAAATATTGATAGGTTGGTAATTTTCATCCTTTAGGATAAAATGTGGAAGTTGATCTCCAATTTGAAATTTTTTCTCTGTCATTTGCTAGTTTTGTTCTATTATTGTTCACAATATGGCATTCAAGGCAATGGAAATATCATTCTTATGCTGAACCCCAATCCCACTCCATTGTACTTTTCCATAATGAAACAACATAATAGCCGGAATGTTTTGAATTTGATAATTTGAAGCAATATCGGGGTAATGATCGACATTTACCTTTATGATCCGAACTTTCGACTTGTACTGACATTTGATTTCCTTCAGGATGGGATGCATCAAACGACATGGAATACACCAATCGGCATAAAAATCAACCAATACAGGCCGGGCTGACTTCACAATATGGTAGAATCTTTTACTCATTTTCGCCTGCTCTTCTCGAAATAAAACCTCCTAATAAATCAGCCAGTATATAGCCCACCGCCAATCCTACAAAGGTCGAAAGATACCATGCTAACTTGATGGGAAAAATTATTGTTGAGCAATCTATAATTCCCGAATACACTAACCCACAAATAGCTCCCACGACAGCGAATATCACTTTGAACCAAAGCTTTTTTTTTCTGGACATTTTTGGATGATTTAAGAGATGAACAACAATTTTATTCAATTGGTTCTTGACACCTATATAGAAAATAGAAATTACTCATAGATAAATTTGATATCTCTGACCTATTAATGGGAAAATTGAGTATTTTTTTGCAGATTCAAAAATAAAACAAACACACCTACTCTGGTTATAGGTTATAACCTTGTAATATTCTAAACAGCAGTCACTTGAATCATTTTAGGGTATAACCACCCCGAGTACTCGGGGTTATATGTTTTTACCCCGTGTACTTCCCGATCCCGAGTACTCGGGAGGGACAGGCAGGGGTCACCTCTGGGGTTATACCCTTTTTCAACATTAAATCTTCACAATCAGCTTCTTACAGGGGTATAACCTATAACCAACATCTTTCAGAGAATTTTATTTCCCTTTCACTTCCAATGACAGTTTTAACAAGTCAATGAGAATGAGCAATAGTGGTCAGTGATCAGTAAAAAGTAAGCAGTGGTCAATGAGGCTAAAGATTATTTTTACTCTTAGTTACCGACCACTTTTTACTTTTTACTGATTACTGTTTACTGAACACTGATTACTGTTTACTGAACACTGTTTACTGACCACTGATTACTTTTTACTGATCAGTGAATACTGAACACTGACCACTGACCACTTTTCTACAACTTAGGTTCCCAGCCTTTTTGGTATTCACGATCCCAAAGTTTCATAGCATCGGCGTCGAGAATATGACCGTTATCGGTATTCACTTTAAATGGTCTATTTATTCGGGATGAGATGTTGGCATAATGGGTCAACATTTGAGTCACAGCACCTTGTTCGATTGGTGAGTTGAGTAGTTTTTCCTTTCCACGAATCACGTTGAAGAAGTTGCTGATGTGGGTATCAGTCATGTCGCCGCCACCACCAAGAGCGTTACCGGCCTCACTGCCAGTCGATTTAGCATCTTTCACTTTCTTGCCGCTGCGATCGAAAACAGTATAGCCGTCCCGATTTACAAAAACAGTTCCCTCGCTGCCGTAAATGATTGTACCCCTGTCGCTTCCATACGTTTTATGACCGTTACGGCTTTTTCCATCCCAGGTTATGACCTTGTTACCAGGAAAGCGGAAAGAGGCATCCATCGTATCGTACATTTCCCAGCCGTCATTTACAAAGCTGCGTTTACCGGATACCACATCAACATACTCAGGATATTTCACCTGCAAAGCCCAACGTGCAATATCCAATTCGTGGGTGGCATTGTTACCAGTTTCAGCTGTTCCCCAATTCCAACCGTACCAGTGCCAGTTATAATCCCACATATTATCCTTGTATTCTACGTGGGGAGCAGGCCCTTGCCAGATGTCCCAATCAAGACCTTCGGGAATAGGTGCTTTTTTTTGCACAGGACATTCGCCGCGGCTATTGGCATAAAAGGCCAAAGCTTTATAAACATCACCAATCAATCCTTTGTGTATTTCTGAAATGACATCCTGAGATTCTTTAGACGAGCGCTGTTGGTTTCCCATTTGTACCACTTTCCCATATTTCTTTTGAAAAGCGACCAGGAGTTCACCTTCACCTGGATTATGACTGCATGGTTTTTCAATATAAACATGTTTGCCGGCTTGCATGGCCATCCAGGTGCCTGGAGCATGCCAATGATCAGGAGCCGCATTGAATATCGCATCCACACTTTGATCAGCAAACACTTCACGAATATCGTTTACCAGAGTTGCTTTTCCTGATACTTTTCCATTGAGATCTTTGCCTACTTTCTCGCGTTGGCTTTTCATCACGTCACAGATATAGGCTACGTCTACATTGTTGTTTTTATACTGAAGTGAGGTATAGTATGCGCTCACCCTACGGCCACAGCCCATCAGAGCAACATTTAAGCGGTCGTTGGCTCCGATAATACGTGAATAACTTTTTGCACTGAAGCCGGTTGCTGCTCCACCGATGACAATACCGGCAGCGCCAATGGCCGAATTACGAATAAATTCTCTGCGATTTGTACCCATGATTCTATTGATTTAATTTTTAGTTAATTACAGACTTAGTTAATTACAGACTTAGTTAATTACAGCCAAAGCTCCTTTTACATATCCCAATGATTCAGCCAATCCGGGAACAGGATCTTTTTCCTCTTTTTCATATTCAAAAGAAATGATCCCTGAGAATTTCTTTTTAATGATCGTTTGCAGAAATCCCTGAATATCAATCACTCCGCGACCTATTTCAATGGCTTTTCCATTGCTGTCGGAGCTGGTCACATCTTTGATATGAATTTCAAAAATACGTTCGAAATAGTCTTTCAGATCAGCAGATGGATCACGTCCTATGCGCTGTGTATGACCAATATCGAGGCAGAGTCCCATTCGTGGATCCATATTTTTAATCAGTACGTAGGCACTTTCACAACTAGGATAGACCAAATCACCAGGGCCATGGTTGTGAACGGCCAAACGAATATTGTATTGTTTCACCATTTGTTCAGCATAAGGAAGCATATCATGTTGCGGCACACCGATGATCATATTCATTCCGGCCTTGCGGGCATACTCAAAAGCTGCATCCACGTCGGCTTCAGATTTCATATAGATGACACCCCCAGACTCCAATGCCACACCAGCATCCTTGCATTTTTTCACCACTTCTGCAATTTCAGCATCCGATGAATTCAATTTCAGATGAAAATCTTTTAAGGAGATATGTTTTATTTCCAGCTTTTGGCATACTGCCAGAGCATCATCCAGATTCATTTTCCGGAGGGTGTAGGAGGCCAATCCCAATCGGATGGGCAACGATGTGGCTTTCTTAGCCGCAGAAGGTGCTGATTGTGAGATGCCTGGCAGAGCTACAACAGCCATTCCCAAACCTGAAAGCTTTAAAAAATTGCGTCGGTTTGCTTGCATGATTTTATAGTTTTTTGATTTTTAAACTTCTGAATTTCACCTGATCGTTATGGTACTGCAATAGGATGGGCGCTTCACTTATCATTCCAAACTGATCGAAACCTTTATATTTACTGCGGGCCACCAAAGCGTTATAGGCATCTGAACCACGCACATATTCAACTACTTTCATGCCATTGAGCCAATGTTCAACACGATTATCAGGATAGACCACAATGCGGCCAATGTTCCATTCACCAGCAGGCTTGGTAAATCGCTCCTCTTTAACTGCTGCAATCAAATCATAAAGAGAGGCCATGGTACGATTTCCGTCAATTCCCAATTTGGCATCAGGATGCTTTTTATCATCAATGATCTGATATTCAAGTCCAATAGATGGGCCTCCATTTCCAGTAAAATATTTAACCCCGCTGTTGGCTCCTTCAGCAAAATTGAATTCAAATTGAAAGTCAAATGCCGAATATTTTCCGTCTGTAATGATGTCAACCCCTTTACCAGGAGTTTCAGAAGGATTGGGAATAACCATCAAACTTGCATCCTCCATTTTCCATCCTTCAGAAGGAAAACGGTTCATTCCGACGCCCTTCCAGCCATTGGTTGACTTACCATCAAAAAGCAAGGTCCAGCCTTGTTCTTTTTCAGCCTGACAAAGGGTATTTGGTAATAAGTTAACTACAAATATATCAGGCGTTTCAGTGGCTTTTAAATCAGTTGTTTTAATGCGTATATTTTTCCATCGGATTTGCTTTCCAGGCTGATCCTTTGCATCGATAGCGTGAACCTGAAGAGCAATCAGACCTATGGGAGTCATGTCATCAAGGACATAAGCAACGGGCACACCATTCAACCAGGTGCGCATGCTGCTTCCAACACATTCAATACGGTAATGGTTCCACTGACCCAACTTAAAAGCCGTTTTGGCTAACGGATTAAATTCACCCGTATATAGCCAGCCACGTCGGGCTTCATCATATATTCCGCCGCTCCATGCACGGGTGGAAGGATCAACCTCACACTGATAACCATGAACACGACCCTTCATAATTTCAGGCTTACTAATGCTGCGGAACTGAATTCCTGAATTCATATCATTATTTACCAGCAAGTCGAGTTCAAGGATAAAATCACCGTAGTTCTTATCGGTGGCAAGAAATGAGTTGGGGGTATTTGAAACAGTTGTGCCAACAATTTCACCTTTTTCAACACGATATTTGGCTTGTCCGTTGAGCTGATGCCAACCGGTTAAATCTTTACCGTTGAAAAGCGATTGCCATCCATCCTTCTTTTTAGCTGATACCGCTGATACTGTCAGCGTTAGAATCAGAAGTAGCTGAATTTTTCTCATGAGATTTAGGTCAGACTATTAAAATTATAATTTCCGTGTACGTCAACGGAACAAATTTAGAAAATAAATCGAAGGTTGATACTACGTTCTTGATTTCTTATTTTTTATTTATAAACAAATTTCACGAATTGAAACGAATTACATCCCGAGTACTCGGGACATCTACTACAATAGTAGAGCTAAATTCCTTATTTCTTATTGATTAACGATTTTGTGATCCTGATTAATCGGGACGTTTATTTCGTTTCTTCATAAGATAAATAAGATTTGGCTCTAGGGATCATTGCTTGGTTATTATGATTGAATTAATAAAAGTAAGATCTTTTCCCGATAGCCATCGGATTGGCGTTTACTTCATGCGATCTGTTATATAACAATCTGATTTTCAAGAAGTAATTCAAAGCAATTATGCATCAAACGGGATAAATTGTACACTCCCCTTGAATAAGGAATTAATCCGAAATTTCCGACAACTTTGCCACTTTGCCACTTTTGCCCCCGAGAACTCGGGGCCAGTTGTACTTTTTCAATAAAATCAATCATATACCTTGAAAAAAACACCCATTGATCTGCATTTGGTAAAAAGTACAAGTGGCCCCGAGTTCTCGGGGGCAATGTTGGCAAAGTTGGCAAAGTTGACGCACCAGCCGCCAATAGATCACACGGTACTAATCTATCCCGTTTGATGCATAATTGCCTTAAAATATTTTGTGATATTCAGGTTGTTATAGAATAAATTGAACAAAGTTAACGCCAATCCGAGTGCTCGGGATGATGTTCGTTTCCAAGATCGTGGAGAACTTATAAATGAATATAAATTTGTATTTTTGTTTTAAAATAAATAATGCCATGGTTTACAATTTCACAGCAGAAATCATTCAGGATAACGAAATCAATCAATTCATTGGAATCCCGAGTACTCGGGACGGATTACCTGGAGCGCATTCACAGGCACCGACTTTAGACGAGCTATACAGCAATCTGGAGGAAGTGATTCGTTTGTGCTTGTTGGAAATGACAGAGGAAGAAAAAGCAGAATTACCAAAATACATTGGTACGCAAAACATTTCGGTAGCAATATGAGCACAAAAATATAGAATGAAAACTACCATCCTGATTGTTTACGCTTTAATACTATTTATAATCGGTATTTACTCCTACCTGAAGATTAAAACCCCTTTTGATTATTTTCTTGCAGGAAAAAAGACAGGCGTATGGCAGATTTCAGGAAGTCTACTGGCCACTATCCTTGGCGGATCAGCCATCCTTGGGACTATCGGGTTAGCAGAAAGCCAGTCATGGGCTTCGGCCTGGTATATCCTGGCTGCCAGTTTGGGTCTGCTGGGTTTGCTTCCAATTGTTAATAAAGTATATTCAAAAGGAAAATTTACCTTACCCGAACTGATTGGGCAGTATTATGGTGAATCAGCCCGAAAAGTCACTTCACTGATCATCCCTATAGCCTGGCTTGGAATTGTAGCGGCACAGATTATTGCCGGAGCACAAATACTGGTCAGCTTTTTTGGTATAACCTATTCAAATGGAGTTTTGCTAACTGGTGTTATTTTTATTGTCTATACCTACATTGGGGGCCAGGTTTCGATTATGAAAACAGATTTGTTTCAGGCCTTTTTTATTTTGGCCGGAGTGGTTCTGACGGCCATTATGATTCCGGCAAAGCAACTTCCTGTATTACCAAACTTTTCGGGCCACTTCCCTTTTAATGAACACTTTAGTCCATTCGATTTATTCATTCTAATGCTTACATTTTCAAGCACTTTCGTTGTTGGTCCTGACATTTATTCACGTGTATTTTGTGCCAAAGATTCAAAAACTGCCTTCAGAAGTGTATTGGTCGTTGCCTTGATTCTCATTCCTTTCGCCTTTGTATTGTCTTATGTTGGAATGTATGCAGCCACCTTTCATTCCGGAGCTCAAAACAGTTCATCACTGGTTAATCTGGCCAATGTATATTTACCCGAATGGGCCTGTGGCATTTTAATAGCAGCCCTGATATCGGCTGTACTTTCAACAGCAGCCACTACCCTACTGACGGCTTCAATGATTTTGAGCGAACTATTTCACAAAGACCTCAACAGCAATAAGTCGTTCAAACAAACCAAGCTATTTTTAATAATTGTTGGAATATTAAGCATGCTGATTTCTTTGAAAGTCACATCTATAGTGTCGTCACTTTTATTGGCATTGTCATTTTACTCGGGAGCCTTTATCATCCCAATGGTGGCTGCACTTTTCGGCCTGCCTTATAACAAACGGTTCTGTATTGCGGCCATGCTCTCAGGGGGCATTCTGGCTTTAACAGGGAAATTGATGATGACTTTCAATCATTTAGAAACAGGTCAATATGTTCTTATATCCGGATTTATACTGAATGCAATTTTAATTTTTCTACCTTACGGAAAATCAAAAAGAATTTGAAATCATTTGTATTATTATAAAGAGCAATTAGAAACCTTTGAATACAAAAGGATAATGAATAAGAAATAAGAAATCCAGATTAACGATTAACAATTAACGATTGAAAAAATAAGAAATAAGAAATAAGAAAATAAAAGTTACACAGTGTTAAACAGTGTTAAACAGTGTTAAACAGTGTTAAACAGAGTTAAACAGAGTTTCAAAAAAAGTAATAAAAATTTACACTGAGTTTTATTGTTTTTTAAACTCTGTGGAACTCTGTGTAACCTCTGTGAAACTCTATTTAACTTGGAAATAAGAAATAAAAAATAAACCATTCTACCCTGATCAGCGCGGGAAATTGAAACTTGAAACTTTGAACTAATTTAATCACTATGAACTTGAATGTCGCTATCATTGGCTGTTCTAAAATTGCACATTTACATGCCAAAGCCATTTTACAAATACCAACGCTGAAATTCAAAGCTGTGTGGAGCAGAACCCCTGAATCGGCTCAGAAGTTCGTTGATGAATATGGAGTAAAGGCTTATTCTTCTATTGCTGAGATGATTGAAGCTGAAAATATCCAGATGGCTGTCATCTGTACCGCTCATCCTTACCATGCGGATGCTGCCATTCAGGCCATGGAAGCCGGAGCGCATGTTCTGATTGAGAAACCACTCGCTTCCACATTACAGGATTGTGACCGCATCATAGAAGCCGCTAGAGGCACCGGACGCAAAGCTGGCGTAGTTAGTCAGCGAAGGTGGTATCAGCCCATACAGCGCATGAAAAAGGCCATTGATGAAGGTAAGATAGGAACCCCAGCATTGGGAACCATTCAGATGTTGGGTTGGCGTGACCGTTCTTATTTTGAAAGCGATGCCTGGCGCGGATCCTGGAAAATGGAAGGCGGTGGCGTTTTGGTCAATCAGGCCCCTCACCCTCTCGACCTGCTGCAATGGCTGATGGGTGATATCGATGAAGTTTTCGGTTACTGGAGTAACATCAATCACCCGACTATTGAAGTGGAAGATACTGCAGTCGCAGTAATCAGGTTCAAGAATGGCGGACTGGGGAATATTCTGGTCAGCAATTCACAGAAGCCCGGAATTTATGGCAAGATTCATATTCACGGCAGCAATGGTGCATCAGTTGGCGCTCAAACCGAAGGCGGTGTCATGTTTCTACCCGGCAAAACTACCATTGCTATACCTCCCAAACTTGATTTATGGACAGTTCCCGGAGAGGAACACCTGCTTGAAGAATGGAACAAAGCCGACAGCGAAGAATTTCATTCTGTGGATTCCATGACCTGGTATTTCAAACAACAACTGGAAGATTTTGCAGATGCCATTCTGCAGGACCGTCCACCAATGGTAACAGTCCAGGAAGGACGTAAGACAGTTGAATTGTTTACTGCCATCTACCGATCTCAACGAGATAGAAAGCCTGTAAAGTTTCCTTTGGTGCCGGAGTATGGGAGGAAGGATATGGATGGGAGATTACAGAAGGAATCTGATATCTCAGTGGAAAATCGATAATTAATAATGATTCTGGCGTTTATGCAAAAGAAAAAGATTGGTTGAAATTATATTTATGCTGGTATTAAAACAACAAAATCAGCCTCTCTAATTTCAATACTACTTGGCTATCTTATAGGTATATATACTTCTCCTGTTAAGTAGGATTAATCTATACTCTTTAAACTCTTTAGCTTTTGTAACAATCAAACACAAACCAACGGTAATTAAATCTGATTATCGTATTTTGTCCAAAATGAGAACTGCAATCGAAATGGCGCATCAACAAAACAAATAGAAATACAGTTTTGATGCTTGGGGAAGTCACCGCAATGCAACTTATAGGTTGTCCTTAGCACTCCTGAAATCTAGATGCAAATAGAAACAGATTAAAGATCCGAAGTTAAAAAGTTCTCTACGCACTGGGAGCACTTCTGCACTATTGGGCAGAAAATGAAAGCGATTTAATTTGAGTTTCTCTGGTAACAGATGATTATAAAATGCTATATTTGTTAGATAATGTAACGATGCTATGACAGAAATTAAAGATATTTTAAAATTAAGTATTAATGACCGCATACACCTTGTGCAAACTATATGGGATAGTATTGCTGTAGATACAGAAGCATCTGTAATTAGTAAAGAACATATTGCAATTCTTGATGAGCGTCTGCAGAGACATAAGGATCAACCCAATGACATTGTCAGTTGGGAAGAATTAAAAGAAAGCGTTAAGAAGATATTATGAATTACAGGGTAGAGTATAGAAAAGAAGCTCAGCTTGATATTTTAGAGGCAATAGAATGGTATGAAAAAAGACGCAAAGGTTTAGGAGATGAATTTTTTATTGCAATAGAGAATGAGAAACATTTTATTGAGACTAACCCATATTATTACGAAGATAAATACAAGGGAATACGGAAGGCCATCACAAAGCGATTCCCATACATAATTTATTTCAGGATAGAATCAAGTAGCACGGTTTTGGTTTATGCAGTATTGCATATGAAAAAAAGTCCAATGAAATGGAAAAGACGAGTTTAATTTCCCGGAAATGGATAAATCTCACAAGAAACTACGTGCTTTAGATACATATCTCGCGAAGCGGGCATTCTTCCAAAGGAACTTGACAACACATTTACTTCTGCTTAAAACGGTATTTATACCAATCTGATGCTCTCAAAGACCAACAAGGAGGTATAAGATTGCATTTGACATTTTCGGACCATATCGACAAGATTGACAAGATTGACAAGATTGACAAGATCGACAACTGTCAATTTCAAGTGTAGGCAAAAAGCTTGGGGCATGGAGCGAGGAGCTTTGAGAAGTGAACTGTAAAGTTATTAGCAAGGGAAATTCCCTTTAGGAGGTTGAAATTGACAACTGTCGATCTTGTCGATCTTGTCGGTTTGGTTGGGGCGGTATTGTGTGGCCGCCCTGATGCGAAGTAATTAAGAAGCTCATGCCCTGTGTATCCACGATAAAACCCAAATGGTGTTAAGGGAAACACTTTGCTTGCCCCAGACATCGTAACTGGCCTGAAATACTTTTCCCCCAATGCTGTCAGTGAGCGAAACTATGCTGCCCTGATGATCGGTATGGGCATAATACATTCTACCCCCTGGATTGCATTCTTCACGTAAACGGCAGCCAAGCCATCTGGGGCCCCGATATAATAAAGTTCACGTACCACACCGTTTTCAGTTACCTTTTCAAAGAACGCAATTATTAAAGTAACAAAAGTTTAAAAAAAGCCACCTTTGTTGGCAGCTTTTTTTAATAGTGATTGCATATCCCTTGCGAAAGAGTGCTAATTGCAAATAGGCACCAACGGCTTAAAGCTTTTGCAAATCCGAAGGATCAGATTGAGATCACTTTCATACATCAATAATAATTCATACTTTTTTTAAAAGAGAACCAATTGGATGAAATCCAGGAATAAATAAATTATAAAGACCATTTTTACTGATAAAAAGATAAAATGGATGTTTCAAAATCGAATCAAATAAAATCAGCTCATTTTTGTTCCTGCTCCACTTTCCTTTGGAAATCACAAAACTATGGTACTTAAAGACATAAGTATGATCAAACGATAAATTTAAATTAAATTTTTCGCCCTCACCTTCATAGATTCCTGAATTTATTACATTCTCCTTTAGGTTAGAAGCATTTAATGTTGATATCAACTGTTTTATAGTTTTAATTTTAATTTTCTCTGAAAATGTATTTCCCATTTCTATTGATGATCTAACTTTCTTGAATTTATTGCCAACAAAACCATTATAAGACTTTTTCGCAATAAGGAAATATTGGTGATATTCAAATCGCATATTAAATCCATTGTATTTATCATGCAACTCAATATTTCCATTTTTCAGAATATAGTTACCATATGAAAGCAATATCTCTAACCCCATATCATTGGTCAATGATTCATGTATAGAAATCTCAAATGTTCCATTCTTATAAAGAGAAATGTAATGTAAAACTTCTATTTCTTTTGGGTCGTCAAAAGAATATTCCCCAGAAACTTGCGCAAAAGTGATACCTGAAAAGATAGAAGTAAGACAAAATAGCAATATAAATGTTTTCATAGTACTCAAATTTTATTTCTGAAAATAAAAATACGGAACATTGTAGGCAGAAGGAAAAGCCCCCCAAAAGTTACCTTGTGAATTATACATTGCAGTCGACATTGCTCCATTTGCAGAGGAATACCTTCCATTTTGCATATAGACATCAGAAGTAAATTTGTAGGCGGCTCTTTCACTAAAATTTATTGAATTAAGGTTTAAGAAATTATGTCTTGCATGAATCAGTTCATGGCCAGCAATTGCCCTAAAATCAACAGCATCAGCATTTAATAATGAACTGCTAAGATAGACTTTAGAACGTGCGAAAAATCTTCCTTCAGTACGTCCAAGGATTATTTCGCCTCTTCTGTTAATATATTTGCCCCTTACAGTATAATTGTGTCCTGCAGGAGCTTTAGTCTCTATACTTGAAGTGTAATCACTAATTAGATCAGAACGAAATGTATCTCCAAGTTTTTGCTGCATCAATTCTAAATCTTGTTTTGCTTGACCATCAGAATACGGCACAATTTGTTTATCACTTATACTTGAGCTACCATCTTCAACATAATCATACGCTTCATTACTAAATGTATGACTCCATCCTATACTCGGATCCATAGACACATTTCCGTGAGTATCAAACTGACTACCTGAAATATTGAAACTTAGTCCTCCATTAGAACTGTAATTCACGCCAAGACCTGTCATATTCGTGTTAAACCCATTGGGCAAACCACCAAATCCCAAACCTGCACCAGCCATAAAGCCACCATTCTTGCTATAACCAACATACGCATTGGCAGGACCGATAAAACCTCCTGCGGAAATATTAAATCCTCCGGCACCACCACCAACTGTGAGCTGTCCTCCAAAAACTCCAGGAATACCAACACCAAATGTAACGTCAAAGTTTAAGCCACCATTAGGACTAAAACTGATATTGGGAATTATCCAGAAAAAATCACCTGTTGGATCAGTATACTTTAACGGGTTATTTATGCAATAACTATACCGATTAAAACTCTGACTATTATCCGCTCCCTGCACGTAATTGTCCGGACTTAAAAAACGTCCCAGAACAGGGTCATACATCCTACCATTCATGTTGATCAACCCAAATTCAGGTAGGTGCTCATGGCCTGTGTAGCCCCGGTAAAACCCAATAGTGTTAAGGGAAACACTTTGCTTGCCCCAGGCATCGTAACTGGCCTGAAATACTTTTCCCCCGATGCTATCGGTTAGCGAAACTATGCTGCCCTGGTGATCGGTATGGGCATAGTACATTCTGCCTCCCTGGATTGCATTCTTCACGTAAACGGCCGCTAAGCCATCTGGAGCCCCGATATAATAAAGTTCACGTACCACACCGTTTTCAGTTACTTTTTCATAATCTCCAGCAAATATAATGGTTTTTTGATCAGATCCATTTTTTTTGAGTATCGATTTCCACCGTTGCTCATCAGGGCCATACATGATGTCCAACCTCATGGAATCTGCCACCACAATTTCTTTCAGGCGCGTAGCCTTGTTGAAAGCAGTGTAACTAATCGACTGAAGAGTGGAGGGCATCAGGGTGGAATTGAAATCAACATTTTCAACGGCATGAACCTTTGTGGTGTGGTAACCATAGATTCCAAGGCCTGTTTTGGATAAGATATTACCGTTTGGATGAAAGTTAATTGCCATTGTTTCCAACAGAGCTACACCTTCTTTGACCGACTTAAGCCGGTCGAGCAGGTCGTATTCAAAGTTTTCCTTCTGGCTTATCATGCCGGTACGCCAGGTAAGGTTTCCCGTTGCAGCGTTAAACTGATAGCCCATGTTGCGTATAACCGTGCTGCCTTTCATTGTTTTCAGGCTGGTCAGAAATCCTTGCGAATCAAGGGTTCGGGTAGCAGTCATGGAACCTCCCAACCGGGTAGTAGTTACTTTTCCTTCAGCCCCGGTCAGTTCCCATACGGTTTGACCTGCTGATATTACTTTGACCTGGTTGCCATAAGCATCGAACCTGTAGGTTGCATTGAAAGTTACGACACTTCCATAAGTGGCTGCTGTATTCTGTTGACGTGTTTTCAAACCTCTAATGGTGTATCGTATTCAACCATTTTTATTATGCTTTTCAAAGAAAGAAAGTTCATAGTTAGAAAAAGTTTAAAAGAAGCCACCCACTACAGGCAGCTTCTTCACATTAGCATATATCCTGACGAGCAGGAGTATTAATTTCAAGTAATTGGTCACCATTGTAAATATAGTTACTATCCTTCGTTTTTTATTTTAAATTCGCCGGAAATTTATCTTCATCCAAGGGAATGGATTTTACGAACCCGTTTTCATCCAATGTAAATGATGTATAAAAGTATTTAAGCTTTTGCGGTTTTAAAAGTCCAATTCTGCTCCAGAAATCATCTATCATATCATCGTTAGTGGCTTTATTGGTTATTAAAAACCGATAATCAGCGTGGTTTATGTAGGTTTTTTGCATTATAGTCTCAGGATATAATATCCCATTGTATGATACAATAATCATGGATTTCAAATAATTATTTTTTACATTTAACAAAAATAAATTATATAATCCAACGTCGGGTATCCCACTATATAACTTTCTTAAAACAAGATAACCTGTAACACCATGATTCAGATTTAATCTGCCGCATGCATAAAAGTTCATATTTTTATAATTTATACGGCTTGTATCAATTTCCATTCTATTGAATTCTTTAGGTTCAACATAATGTGCAAATTCCTCACTTAATGGTTTCATTTCAGAATAGCTTATGAAATCTGTTACATTCAAACTATCAGGCTTCAATGATAAAAATAAACTATCCATCCTGAACGGGTAAAAAGTTGAATCCGTATAGTTTACATAGGAATTTGAATAATTATAATCTTCCTTTACTTCTCTCCTGCAGCTAATGCAGAAAATAATTACCATTAATGTTATAATTACTTTTACCATACTGGTCTGATTTTTCTAATTGAAAATGTAAAATTGTATGCAGGAGTAAAATTCACGTTACGTCCGTATTTGGCTGCTTCATCTCTATAATAGCTTGTTAAGCCGTACATACCCCATTCTCGAGCCTGTTGTCTAGATAAATTAAAAGCAACAGATTCTTGATAAGCATGGTATTTTGAGCCACCATATCCTGCATAATTTAGTGAAACATGTGCATATTCATGTTGTAAAGCAATATATAACATTTCTGTTGTTCTAAAAGCTTTTTCTCCAAGGTACACATCAGACTTACGCGACCAACCCTTTTCCCAAACTGTTACACCTACGGTACCTTCACCATTATGCACAATAAGCCCATTTTCATAAGTATCTCCATCAGGAGTACTTCCATCAGCATATAAGTGTCTCAAACCGTCACGCTCACCTAAGTTTTCAAGAGCAAAATTTTTCGCATTTTCAGAACTATATGGTACTTTTGGGCCATTCCCATAGGCAGAAGATTCATCTGCAGACATATACTGACGTGTCTCTTTTGGATTATAATAGTAACTTTGTGAATATCCTATACTCGGATCAAAAGACATATTTCCGTTTGTATCACCCTGAAAACCATAGGCGTTAAAACCAAATCCTCCATTGGAACTATAATTTACACCGATACTTGTCATGTTTGTATTAAATCCATTGCCTAAACCACCAAATCCCAACCCTGCTCCAGCCATAAAGCCACCATTGTTGCTGTAACCGACATACGCATTGAAAGGACCTGCAAAACCTCCTATCGAAGCATTGAATCCTCCGGCACCACCACCCACTGTGAGCTGTCCTCCAAAAACTCCAGGAATACCAACACCAAATGTAACATCAAAGTTTAAGCCACCGTTAGGACTAAAACTGACATTGGGAATAATCCAGAAAAGATCACCTGTTGGATCCGAATACTTTAACGGGTTGTTTATGCAATAACTAAACCGGTTAAAACTCTGGCTATTATCCGCTGCCTGAACGTAATTGTCTGGACTAAGGAAACGACCCAAAACAGGATCATACATCCGCCCGTTCATGTTAATCAAACCAAACTCGGGCAGGTGCTCATGGCCGGTGTAGCCTCGGTAGAATCCAATTGTGTTAAGAGAAACAGTTTGCTTGCCCCATGCATCGTAACTGGCCTGGAATACTTTTCCCCCGATGCTGTCAGTGAGTGAAACTATGCTACCCTGGTGATCGGTATGGGCATAATACATTCTACCCCCTAAAATTGCATTCTTCACGTAAACGGCAGCCAAGCCGTCTGGAGACCCGATATAATAAAGTTCCCGTACCACTCCGTTTTCAGTTACTTTTTCATAATCCCCTGCAAATATAATGGTTTTTTGATCAGATCCATTTTTTTTGAGTATCGATTTCCACCGTTGCTCATCAGGGCCATACATGATGTCCAACCTCATGGAATCTGCCGCTACAGTTTCTTTCAGGCGCGTAGCCTTGTTGAAAGCAGTGTAACTAATCGTTTGAATAGTGGAGGGTATCAGGTTGATGTTGTAATCAACTTCGTTAACGGCATGAACCTTTGTGGGGTGGTAACCATAGATTCCAAGGCCTGTTTTGGATAAGATATTACCGTTTGGCTGAAAGTTCATTGCCATTGTTTCCACTAGAGCTACGCCTTCTTTGACTGACTTAAGTCGGTCGAGCAGGTCGTATTCAAAGTTTTCCTTCTGGCTTATCATGCCGGTGCGCCAGGTAAGGTTTCCCGTTGCCGCGTTAAACTGATAGCCCATGTTGCGCAGTACCGTGCTACCTTTCATTGTTTTCAAGCTGGTCAGAAATCCTTGCGAGTCAAGGGTTCGGGTAGCAGTCATGGAACCTCCCAATCGGGTAGTAGTCACTTTTCCTTCAGCCCCGGTCAGTTCCCATACCGTTTGTCCTGCTGATATTACTTTAACCTTGTTGCCATAAGCATCATATTCGTTGCTTACCTGCACCCCACCAGGGTAAGTGGTAGTTTGCAACTGACCGTCAGGGTTATAGGTGAAATAGAAATTCAACTGTCCAGCCCCGTCGATCACTCGTGTATCGGTGAGCTGACGTCCATATTTGTCATAAGTGTATGATGTCAAGTTGTTTCCTGTCTGAACCTTTGTCAAACGGTTAAAAGCAAACCCTGCTACTAACCCGTAGAAATAATCGGTTCTGATACCTTTCAGGGTGGAATTGGTAGTTCGCCCAAAGGCATCGTAAACAACCACAAGATTATTTCCCTTGTTATCGATTTGTGTTATCACTCTTCCTGCAGCATCGTAAGTATAGTTGATGGTACCAGCATTGGAATCTTTTAGCATCTTTTGATTCCCTGCCTCGTCATAGTCCATAGTGGAAATCGCCCCATTGGCATTGATTGTCCAGGGCTTGCCCAATGACTTATAAGTGTATGCTACATTGCCTGACAATGGGTCAGCTACAGTTTTTATACCACCCCAGGCGTCAAATATTTTGGTAGTGCTGCTTCCATTGGTGGTTGTAGTTACCGTTCGGTTGCCATAGCTATAAGCAATATTTTGCCCGCCTCCGGTGTTCTGTGTTAGCAGTCTTCCACGTGTGTCATAGGTATAATCTTCCGATATACCGAGGCTGCCTTGACCACTCCATGAGGTGGTCAGTTCTCCCTTGTAGTTATAGGTTTTGGTGGTTCCAAGATCCAATCCCATTGGTCCCGCAGATTCAGACGATGTTTCACGGCCGGTAGCGTCGAACCATGTTTTAACCCAGGGCTGGCTTTTGCCTTGCGTGAGGGTGAAATATTTTTTCTTCACATCATTGTCGTTCCAACCAATTTTATAAGTTGTTTTTCTGCCATCACTCGATGTGGTGGAAGTTTTTTGCCCCCATCCGTCATAAGTTTGGGTGGTAGTGAGCAGGTTGGCCGAGTTGGTTTCATCAGTTTCCGAAGTTACATTACCCCAGGTATCGTACAAATATGAAGTTTGAGTCGATACAGGGATTGTTGACTTTTTGGAAACAAACCGATTGGTAGCTTCATAATCAGAGTGATAGGAAATCAATGGCACCCCAATGCCACTCACCCGGTAATCCTTTAGATTTCCGAAACCATCGTAAACGGTGAACTCGGTAGTCAATGCCAGACCAATAGTACCTGAGTTTTCCACTTTTGTCAACGGGTAACCTTTTGTTGGGTCATAAGTGAATGATGTTTTTCGGGTAAACGTCTGGCTATCGTCCGTATGTTTCGATAGGACAGTGATTAGCGTTGGTTGATATCTACCGCCAGCCAATACATAACTTCCGTATTGAGTAGTCTTGTACATATTGGTACTGCCAAATACGGTTTTTTCATCTTTGATATAACCATAAGTTGTATTGTAATGGTAGGTAGTGGAATCAGTATTGTTATCTAAATCTATAACTGTTTTCTTGTTAGGGTATGCAAAATACTTCTTATCCCCTTTGTCTACGAAAGTATATTTCACTGTTGTTGTGGCCGTTTTACCATCTAATGTTATATTGGAATAGGTCTCAGAAGGAGCAACCCATGTTATATTTAGTGGTGTGTTGTACCCTGTTTCAGTAATTGCCCCAGTTGTAGTGTTGGTCACAATCGTTGACGTGAAGCCAAGAAAGCCTTTCCCCTCCAAATGTACTTTTGCACCTGAATAATTATAATTTTCTGTTATTCTGGCTAAACTGCCATTATCGTAATCAACCGACTGTACTGCAGACATTGGAGGAGTAATACTTATTACTGGATAATTCTCTCCGTTTCCTTTGGTATAAATGCTGCTATTAGTTAAAGATGCATAAGAAATATTGGTTGTACTGCCATACCCGGAGGTAACGGAAGCCATCATGCCAGTTCCAGCCACAACACCTGGATTACGGTATAACCGGCATCCTTCAGCAGTTGAACCTGAAGCATCGTACATATTGTGCCCGTAATTCATCAGTTCTGTTTTGCCGTCCCCGTTAAAATCACCCGTCACAAGGTATTTGCTAAATCCATCGGATTCAATAGACGAAATGACTGCCTGACCTTTTTGTGTAAGTGCTGTGCCAGTCGAACGCATCCAGTAAGTATAATTATGATCAAATACATACAATGCTACGTTATTAAATGTTTCATATTTATACATTGCCTTATGGATGACCATATCAGATTTTCCATCAAAATCAAAATCGTATACCTGGCAATCGAATTTGTCATCATCCTTTCCTGTGACGTCTTGATCGTAAATGGGCAATGTACAAGCCCACTGTTTGGTGAATGTACCATCGCCTTTATTTAAAGCAAAATACCAACTGGAACTCATAGATTCATTCATGATAAAATCAGTTAACCCATCGCCATTAAAATCTCCGGTGCGGATCATACGATTATTCCCGATATTTGAACCATTGGTCTTATGGTTATTGTCAAAAGTTTGAGCGTTTATCCCATTCCCCTGGTTCCAAAATATGGTATAATTGTCTTTAATAAAAACCAAAACATCAGTTAAACCATCACAATTGTAATCGGCAGCAAACATTTTTTCAGGGGCACTATTTAAGGTTAAATTGAATGAATAAGAATTAAACTTACCCGTATCATTGTTGTAGTTGACAATTGTAAATGGATATTGGTTGTTGATTAGTCCTTTTTCAGTCCATATAACTTCGCTTTTACCGTTATTATCAAAATCTCCTGTTGTATATAGTGGCATTTCTGAACCATCTATTAAATGAAAGCGAAATGCTTTATTTATTGTTCCGTTAATAACAGAAAAAACAACTTCCCAAAAACCATTTCCGTTTTGGAGAGTTGGTATTAAGATTTCCTGGATGCCATTCCCATCAACATCAGTCAATGTGCTGCTTCCTTTTTGCGCTAACAAATTTAAATCATCTCTAGAAAAATTGGTACCTAAATTATAAGATATACTTGTAAGAAACTTTATGTTGCCATTGAGATCCAAAGATCCATTGTAAATATGCGCATAATAATAATAGCCACTAGTCATAAGACCTATCAAATCTGTTATCCCATCCCCGTTCATATCTCCCGCCTTAAAAGTTTGATCCACAAAAGGTACGTTGGGATAAACATTATTATCATTTACAATTGGTACATCGACCCGTTGTGAAAAAGAAGGTAGGTTGTTCCAGTTCAGTTGAGTGGGTTTAAGTTCATCACCAGCCCCATTTTTCTCAGTCACTGTTTGCAGCCTGGAGAAACCATCTGTTTCTGAATATGCCAAGGTATATTCCCTGAATATGTTAATTCCGGTTTTGCTTATAATTGTTTTTAACCTTTTATCCATCACTCCTAATATTCCCTCAAGCACAAAAGGTACAAAGTCAGTCCTTGATTCATAAACCATCTCCACCCTGTTTTCAAACGTTGTGGTTATATTCTTGTTTTTCCCGTAAATTATAGCGCTTAAATATGGATAATTTAAAGTCATATTGTATTGGTAATCCATGAAATTGCCGGACGGATCTTCCATACGATTCATATACCATGCATTCACCCTGGTTACACTCCCTGTAATGTAAGTCTGACGTGCAGTGGTACCTAATTGACCGTAGTAATATTTCATCCCGTTTTTGTCCTGTACCTCGAACCATGTATCACAACTTGTAGGAGTATAGGCACCGTGTGCTATCACTTTTGTAAATGGATCAGATTCCGGATAGTAAATGGCACCTTCTTGTCCAACAGTACCTGTTCCCGTTGAATAAATTAACCTTTGCCCGTTAAGCATAAAAGCGTCATCGCCAAGATAAGTCAACCCCTTTGCCATAGTATCATGGTATATACTCTTGGGTGCACGTGTAATGGCAGCTATTCCGGACAAAGCAGCTCCAAAGCCCACTACACCATTTCCAGACTGGCTATTGTAGGTAATGGACAATGATGGCTGCATACCACCTATACCCACGGGAACCAAGATCGGTACAGAGTATGTTGCACCCCCGGATGCCGAAACAACAAACGATCCGCCGAGAGCGCCAACGCCCCTTGGATCTGAACTATTTGCACTTGGTGGTCCATCAGGATAATTAAATTCATTGAGATATCCGGAAATATTAGTCTGAATAACTCCATCTTCTTGGTTATAATCTGCACCTTCTGAAACCACATAATAGGTACCCGCTAACAAATTTTTCTTGAAAAAAGAAAGAGTTGCTTCGCAATTACTATCCCCATTTGCATCATCATCGTTGTCCACAATTAGATTGCCGGCGGCATCTAGCAGGGACATATAAGTGTCCGCTACAATCGACCCGCAATGGGTAAAGGTTACCACCATATTTTGGGTTAGGGTAAATTTATAGACTACATCATTGGTAGTCTGGCCTATATAATTGTTAGAAAAAATGGCCGTGTTTTGAGTATTTGAATATTGAAAATCATTACTGAAAACTCCTGCATCAAATAGGTGTGGATGGTTCGCTATTGCTGTTACAATACTGGCAATCATATTTCCCCCGTTAGGCGTATATGAATATCCAGCGTTAAAGGATATGCTGTTAGTCGCCTGGTGAATTTGTATGCCCGATTCCGGCAAATTCAGTGGTAGATTGTAGGGTTGTCCAATGGCCGTGGCCATACAGATCAATCCCATTAAGATTGTATATATAATTTTTTTCATAAGAAATTACTAAGTATGTTTGTTTTTTAAGCTCAAGAGATCATTCCTTGATAATTTTCCACTCTTTCTTTTCCATTCCGATTTGGATCGTCATGATGTAAAATCCCGAAGGATGGGCAGACAAGTCAATTTCATTTCCTGACGAAAGGGCCGTTTTTTGCACAATTAACTTTCCGCTTGGGTCAAACACCCTGATAATTGGCTGTTGGTCACCCAGGGCAGGAAAATCAATACGGAGCATTCCTTTGGTAGGATTAGGATAGATTCGTGTTTTTTGAAGTCCTACTTTGTCATCCAGTGGTTTTTCAGCTTGCTTTGCCTGAAGGCTGTCGAAAGGAATGGTGGCGCTTTTCAAAATAATCCGTGAATCACGGTTTCCGTTTTCATCGTATGTAAATGTAACTCTGGTCTGGGCCTGGGAAGTATGTATAGATAAAACTGAAACCAGCAAAATTAACATTAGGTATATTGTTTTCATAATCCAATGACTTTATTTGTTTATTTGCTTTTTCAACTCTTCAATCTGTGCCTGTTGTTCTTTCATGGCCTCTACCAGGTAGGGAATTATTGCATTATAGGACATGGATTTAATTTGTGTACTATCGTTGGTATATACAGCCTCCGGAATAACAGCTTCCACATCCTGTGCAAGGAAGCCTATCTGTACTTTTTTATCCTTGTCATTTTTAAAAGTGTATTTGACTCCCTGAAGCTGGCTTATTTTTGCAACATTTTCGCCCGTTAGTAGAGCTTCTGGTTTCCCTATGGGTAAAATATTCTCCTTGGAATTCTTATCCGAATTTGTAAGTACTGACCGACATTCAATATCAATAAATCCGGTAGCTGTAGTATTGTAAAATACCACTTTACTTCCACTGGTAATCCTGGGATCACCACCCCAGTGATTGAAACCCAAAGGTTGTTTAGTTGAATACCAGGACCGGGATTCTCCCGAGTTAATATCCAGTCTGAAAGCCGGAGTAGTGGTAGTAATCCCAACAGACCCTGTACTTGTTACTGTAATCTGCGCCATGACGCCATAAGAGCATGTAAATACGCTCAACACGAAAAGAAGTACTAATTTTTTCATACCTTTGATTTGTTTAGTGGGAGTGCAACCTCCCGGTTTTTTAATTAATAATTTGTTTATAATTGCCCGTTCTGCTTCGTAGGCAGGGCGGGTCTTTTTTTATCATCATTCACAGTGATCTGCCAGATTAAAAATATTGATCAGATCAGCTGATAATTTAGTATTTGATACAGATCTGTTCACAGATAATAGAAAGCTACATTGTTTGCCATATAATTGCGACTTTTAAAATCTAATTGTTCAACCTAAAAATAATTGAATACTAAACGCGAAATACATTATAGTTCATTTATTTAGTGTACGGTATCGATATAAGGATGAACGGTATTAAAAACAGGATGAACGGTAAAATTTGTAATCCATTTTTCGTATGTTTAAGGCTGAAATTTGTTCCTGAAAACATGCGAAAGCGCGCGGAAAGATGTTTTTTAGAAATAAATATTTTCTTCAATTACACTATAAGATCAAATTGAGTAACTCAACGAGGACTTTAGTTTCATCTTTTCTTCTATTATCTTTGATTTGTTTCTTGAAAAAGGAATTGTTTCTTCTGTGGTAAGCGTGATTTGATGGTTGCGATTGTTGATCGCTCTAATATATGTCGTGTTGATCAGATATGATTTATGGCAACGAAAAAATGGGTTTCCAAGTTCAATTTCATAATTCAACAATGATTGACACATTGTAAATTTCGAATGATCTTTCAGCATAAAACAGGTGTAATTGCCATCTGCTTTTAGGTAAATAATCTCATTATGAGATATATAGCGTATAGTTCCGCTTGCCTGAAGTTTTAAAAATTGTAGCTGCATATTCATAATCCATAAATTTACAAAGTGAAAAATATTTTTATTTTTACCCATTCAACTTTCAATTCTGACTCAATGTTAACGAGTCAGTAAGCATGCTCCGTTCTATTTTTTACGCGAAACGTTTTTTTGTTGGCTTCATTCTCCAGGATAAATCTGCCTAAATAGGTTGACCAAACAACTGATAATTTAGTTTTCGATTCAAATTGGGTCACAGAAAATATAAGCCTCTATAGTTAATTCCGAAAAAGGGCAAAATGTACCCAGCTAAAATGATTTATTTTTGATGGAAGTAGTAATTTATAATCTTCTAAATAATAATTACTAAAGAGAACTATGCAACTCAGCGCATAATATTCTGGTTATTAGAAGATAACATTGACAGAATGAACAATTTGTTATATAAAGTTTATCAAGCAGCTTTTTGATTTAATCATAGAATAAATTGACAAAAGCAACGATTTTAGCGAACCTCCGATCAAAGGGTAAATCAATCGTGTCCTTAAATGAAACTTATATCCGACCGTTCGGCAAATAACATGATGGTGCAAAACTGTTTTATAGAAATGTAGTTACCAATTATTAGCAACAGCAATTGTATCTGGGGAGTCTGCGAATCTGGAGAAAGTGTGCACTAACAGTGAGATGTTAATAATGCTCTATTTCCAATTTATTCAGTATTAGGGCGGCCACACAGGGCCGCCCCTACCCGGATAAAAATAAAATAGCCCTTTTAAAATTTAATCACTCAATATTGATTAAAAAAGTTAATTTTGATCGAACCTTTTTACTTAAAGACTTATTTTATGAAAAACATTTACCTGCTTCTTTTTATATTTCTCTGTATTGCTGGGCAATCTCAAACTGTTATACCTCAAAAAGGGATGGACAGCAAGTTTTCTCTCTCCGTTGCCAATGTTTATTTTGAAATCGACGCAGCCAGAGGTGCCCGTATTACTTCATTCAAACTTAACGACAATGAATTAATGTACGTCGAATTCAATACCACTGATATGGCAGGCTCCACATTTTGGCCCAGCCCTCAGATTTGGCCTTGGCCACCTGCAGTTAATTTAGATAGCAAACCTTATCAATCGACCATTAAGCAAAACAAAATTGTTTTTACCGGTACTACCGATAGCCAATCCATGTTGCGGTTTTACAAAACCATGTATGCCAATTCCATTGATACTTCGATAATTATCGAATATTGTATTAAAAACGAAAAGTCTACAAGTCAAAAATGGGCACCCTGGGAAATTACAAGGGTGCTAAATAGTGGATTAACTCTATTTGCAAAAGGTGATGGAAGTGTAACCGGCGACATGACTGGAAGAACAGAATTACTAAATGGGTATGTATGGTACGATCAGGACAATACTTCAGATGGAAGTGGAAATAAGTTTTTCTGTGATGGTAAAGGTTGGCTGGCACATGTTGTAGACGGGAACATGCTCTTTATTAAAAAGTTCGATAATGTCGCAACTGGAAAAGCAGCACCAAATGAGGCGGAAATTGAGGTTTATACTGCCGGTGACAAATCGTATACCGAAATTGAAAATCAAGGCAGTTATGTAACTATTGCAAGTAAAGATTCCATTGTATGGAGGGTAAAATGGTTTGCACGTAAACTGCCAGCATTAGTAGATGTAAATACCGGTAGCAATAGTTTAACCGATTACATCGAAAATGTGTTAAAGAGAGAGGCACCTACTACCAAAGTGGCATTAACAAATAACGTAATTTTCAAAGTATTTCCCAATCCTGTGGCAAGTTTACTGACCATCGAAACAGATTTACCCCTGGGTAAAAATATAACCCTGCGTATTATTGATTTACAAGGTAGAATAGTATTAACACATTCGGTAAACCATACAAAGGATCAAATTAATATTGAACATCTAAAGCAAGGAAACTACATTTATGAATTACAGCAAGGAACCAAAACACTTTCAAAAGGTCAAATAGCGTTAAATCGTTAATTATAAATCAATCGGGGTAAATTTGTACATTATCAGTCAGTAGTTCTGATGCCATCCCGAGTACTCGGGACATAGAATCGGATATCGGAATAAAAGGAGTAAAATTCATTCTGTCAGATTCGCCAAAGACGATAAAAAATATTCAAGATCTTGGTATAAATACAATTTGTGAAATTAATGATTTTGTTATTTCATTCAGTGAAATCATTGATAAGGTATCTAATTATATAAAGGTAGAAAGATTTTTTGTAAAATGATTAAAAAAGGCAAATTATTTTTATTTTCACTTGGAGCATTTAAAACAAGTCGAAAAATTAAATGCAAAAACTCTGAATGTATGCGTTGATAATCAACTGAATAACTTGCAATTGATAGAAATCTATTTCTGGGCATAAGATGATTTTTTGAAACTAAAAAACTGTGGGCAAAAGTCGAATTTAGAACTAACTGAGCTTTGCAGAAAATATGAGTTAACGTTAAGAAAATCGATTGTTGTTCTTTTGGGTGAAACTCCAAATCAATCATTGATTCAAAAGATCAATTATTGATGATGCAAGATGCGTCAATTTGGCCCTGACATGTTACTAGTCAAACTTCAGGTTAAATACCACCACCTCAGGTCGGTTTCCTATTCTAACAGGCGGTCCCCATGATCCGTAACCTGAAGAGACATAAAAATTGGTTACGCCCTTCTTTAGATATCCCCAGCTCAATTCAAACATAGCATTGGTTATAAAAATAACCGGCCATAACTGTCCCTTATGGGTATGTCCGGATAGATGAAGATCCACTTTGGCATCAGCAGCCTCCTGAAGATTGTAAGGTTGGTGGTTCATCACAATCACTGGTTTCAAGGTATCAACAACTGTGAGTAGTTCAGCGAGAGGCTTTGGTCCCTGTGCCCCCCATCCTGCTGCACGATCGATACGGCCCACCAGCTGAATGCCATTGGGTAAGGTAACCGTTTCGTCCATCAACATCTTGATATGAATACTCTTGAGATAAGGCAAGGTATTACTTATTCCACCAATGTATTCGTGATTTCCGGTAATGGCATATACTCCCATCGGAGTATTGATTTCCTGGATATGTCGACCCAGTTTTTTACGAAGAACAGGAGCTATTTCACCATCAACCAGATCGCCGCAAAGCAATACCAGATCAGGCTTTTGCTCTTGGATAATATCCAGTAAGTGTTTTTCACGCCGATCACCAATCAGTGCGCCAAGATGAATATCCGAAGCCATAAGAATCTTAACTTCCTTAGCGCCTGTAACCGCCTTGTGAATGGTCAGTGACACTACATTCACATTGGTCCACAAAGCATTGATATAACCTCCTGCAACAATCAGTGTAACCAATGAAATTACAATCAGCCCCAAACGAAACCGCATGATTTGCGAAAACGGAGGTAAAAAATGGAAGAAATGATTTATAATCCTAACAAAATCGATCAATACAACAGCAATTATCAGATACATCATAAATGCAATCCAGAAAGCACCAATACGGTAAATCAATTCGCTAAATGCTGATGTAGCTGTCCTTTCAAGAATTGATCCTACAATAAAAGAGGCGACAATTGTCCAGAAAATAGCGATGTACCATTTCTTCATAGGCTGGCTCAGGGAAAAGGCCTGTAGTCCGCGTGCAAAAAGGTAATAATTGACAGAACCATAGACTATCAGAACGACGCTGAAGAAAATCAAAAAGGTAGTGCTGCGCATGGGTATAAATTAGAACCATTTTTTATGAAATGTAGTATTGTCATTAAAAGCTTTAAGAATATACATTTTTACAAGTGATACAAAAGGTACATCAATTTTGTTTGCTCTAATCTTAATCTTTTCAAGTAAATCTGGTGGCAAATTTAATGTGATCGCATTTGATGTTTGATTTAGATTTGGGAAATTACCCTGTTTTGTTGGCTCCCGGTCTACCAAATCCATTGAATCTACCTTGCTCCAAAATTCAATCCCGATAGCTATCGGGACTTCAAGTTCACTGTTAAATTTTGGTATTGATCTAATCGTTTTCATAATACGTCCCCTCTTTATTATTCTTTATCCCTCAGAAATTTCTCATATAAGGATAATTAAAACAATAAAGTCAACAATAAGTTTAACTAATTTTACTTTTATTCAAAAAACACCACATAGGCATATTTTTGAAAGGGCGGGTACCTTCATAGATCAGCTTGTGCAAGAGTTTTTTTACAATGTATGACAGACGCATACTCATTTAAAATAATCAGAAACAAATATCGGATCGTCATTGCGAGGCACGAAGCAATCTCATCAAAGGAGTGTAAATGCATTTGTTTCATTTTTAGTAGTTTATAAAATCTGTCATTGGTAAGTACGAAGCAATCTCATATAATTGACACAATGGACAGATTGCTTCGTCCCTTGAATGACGCACTGAGGGAGGCGATTCATATCATCGGTTACACGTCACTATGAATACCCTGTGTGACACTTTTGTACCTTTTCTTATTCCTTATTCCTTTTTACTTATTACTTATTACTTTTTACTTATTACTTATTTTCTTCTTCTTCAATTTCAATCACTTCCTGATTATTCATAAAATGTTTGGAAAAACGTGTAAGCCATTCAGTCTGAACGCTTGCAAAGAGTATCTTTTGAGCTTTAGGCATACATTCCGAAAGGCGGTCTATTTGCAGATAATTGATACTTTTAATGACTGATTCCGCATCGTCGATGGCGAATATTTTAACACTGCTGAGGTTCAGAGCATACAATGAATAAATGAGGTTCAAGCGTTTTGCCGTACCGATCACCACATCAGATCCCATATATATCTTGTCTTTCTGATCGTCGATCTTCTCATCGTCGCAAGCCATATTAACGCGCAGATCAGTGTATTGTCCCAATCGGTCGAATTCGGCTTTCATTTCTGCCCCCCGCTCCTTGTTGGGAACAAAAACAATTGCTCTCGGAACATCTTCCAGTGAACTCTTCAGCCGTTGAAAAATACTCACCACGATGGTAGTAGTTTTACCGGTACCTTTACCGGCAAGGCACAACAAATCGTGACCGCTCTTGATTCGTGGGATACAAATTCTTTCAAGTTCAGTTGATTCAGTTATCCCATTTTCTTCCAAAACTTCCAGCAATTGAATATCTAATTTCTCTTTAATCATCTATATATTGAATTAATTGAGCACAAATCGGTAAGTGATCGTTCCCACTTGAAAGGCGGGAGCATTGGTATCAACATTAAATTTAGCCATCAGTGCGGCTTTCTTGGCTGCTGCAATCAATTCTGAATTTGCTGTATTTGAACCTTTTACTCCCGGTTCAGCTTTAGTAACAATTCCGTTTTTATCGACCGTTACCTGAACAACCACAATTCCTTCTTCATTACCTGGATAATAAGGCTTAGGTAATGAGAGTCCGCTTCGTCCATTCAGATTATAGGAAGTTCCATTTCCCGTACCACCTCCAGGACCATATTTATCAACATTGGCGCTGCCCTGAGGGCTCCCTTGATTGCCTTTGCCGTACGTTACACCCTGACCGGTACTTTTCGAATCAGTAGCGCCTTTTCCGTTCCCATCGCCTTTTCCAATACCAGCTCCAGTGCCATTACCAGTGCCTCCAAAGGCATTTTTCGCCCTGCTGTTAATCTCACCTGCCTTACGCTCATTGGCTGCTGCAATGGCCAATCTTTGATCTTCTTCCTTCTTTTGTTGATTAATTTCGGCCTGTCGTACTCGCTCATTTTCATTTTCCTGCTGTTTCACAAGTTGATCCTGTTTCCTCTTTTCTTTCAGAATTTTTTCTTCCTCAAGGTCTTTGGCTTTTTGGATCTCCACTTTCTTTTTGGCCGTTTCCATGGCCACAGTTTTCTCCAAATCCTGAGTCAAAAGTTCTTCTTTTTCTACCGGAGCTGTCACTTTTTTAGCAGCAGCTGTTACTTTTTTGGCAGGAGCCGGTGTTAAAGTTTTTGGTTCTGCCAGTTTTTCTTCCTGCGCCTTTGCCGGACCAGACTCACCGGGAGCAGGTTCTTCGGCGCCAATACCGGTTTCCGAATCTCCGAAATTCACTAGAATACCTTCTTCAACAGGCAGAGGAAGCTTAGTGTAAAAACCCAAAAATAGTAAGAGCAACAAAATCACAGCGTGAGTGATTATGGTGCCAATTATACCATTTCTATGTTCTAAAATATATTTCATCATTCTTCGGGTGCAGTGGCCAGAATCATTTTAACCTGATTACGCTTTGCGATGTTCATCACATTTACAACCTGTTCAATAGGAACAGTTTTATCAGCATGAAGAGCAATATATGTTTCCTCATTTAGTTTGATCATTCTTTTGAGAAATGGTTCAATCTCTGAAAAAGCGACTTCTTTTAAATTGCCATCTTCGTTGATGTAGAATTTCAGATCAGCAGTAATCGAGATAGTTGTAATGGCCTTTGCGACAGTTTGATTATTGCCTTGAGGCAACAATAGCTTAAGTGCATTGGGAGCAACCTGTGTCGATGTAATCATAAAAAACAACAACAATAGGAAAACAATATCCGTCATCGAAGCCATACTAAAACTCACTTCCACTTTATTTCGACGTTTTAAAGCCATGATATCTTAATTATTTTGCCGGTTCGTTTAACATATCCATAAAATCTATGGTAGCAGCTTCCATATTAAATACTACCTTTTCAACATTGGCAACCAAAATATTGTAGGCAAAATAGGCTGCAATACCTACAATTAATCCGGCAACAGTAGTCACCATTGCCTGATAAATTCCAGATGACAACAAAGTGATGTTAATGTTGTTTCCTGCATTTGCCATATCATAAAATGCTTCGATCATTCCTGTTACCGTTCCGAGGAAACCCAGCATAGGTGCTCCACCGGCCACACTTGCCAAAACCGGAAGTCCCTTTTCGAGCTTCGAAACTTCAAGGTTACCCACATTTTCAATGGCAATAGTAACATCAGTCATTGGTCGGCCAATACGTGAAATGCCTTTTTGGATCATTCGTGATGTAGGTGAATTTTCATTCCTACAAACCGCATGAGCAGATTCCACTTTCCCGTCCAGAATATATTCCTTGATTCGATCCATCATTCGGGGATCAACTTTTCCTGCTTTGCGGATGGCAATATAGCGGTCAACAAATATGAATACAGCCAAAAATGACAAGAATATAATTGGAATCATGATTGGACCTCCTTTAATGGCCATGTCAATAAAACCGGTTTCAACTGCGCTCGGATGAACGGCTTTACCTACAGCTTGTGCACCTTCGGTCAAATTTTGACTTGCCTGTAAGATGATAAAATTCAACATATTCATTTAGTTTTAAGTCAATTTTATGTAAAAACGAACTATACACTACATATAGTATGTCCTGCAAAAATACAATTTATTTAAATATAATTTTTAGCCCAATAATCGGGCCAACTTATTTATTGATTTTTTGCACTGCTGGTTTTTGGTTGAAAATATTTCTCACCTTTTGCCAAAGTTCATTGAAAGTGTTAAAATCTTCTCGGTACGAGACTCCAACTCCCTGTGTATAAGGTGAAGTCTCATAAATAAGGTTATTGTTGGCATGATTATAAGCTTTCAATTGAAGTTTGCCGTTACGGGTAAGTTTAACATTCACATCAGCATCGCCTACCAGCCCATTATTATTGGCATTCATCTTCATAGACGAATTATTGGCGATATTTCCGTTAATACTTACCCTATTATTGAACATTTGGGTACTTAGAGCCAATTCAACTTCATCATTCGAGATTTGATCTCCGGGACGGTAATTAAATCCAAGATCAAAATCGTTACTTATCTGGGATAGCCAGTTGCTAAACTGATTCGAAAACAATTCGCTAGCCGTTGATGCCGTCGATCCCACCAAGTTACTATTTACTCCCGTAGCATAAAACTTACCAAGGACCAGAAGCGATAATATTTGTTTATTCATATCTTCTTCTGAATTGAAAAACTGTTTTATATTATCTTTAACACGGTCCTCTGCAGTAGGTAACTCAATATCAAATTTAATGTCCGGGTTACTGAGGTTTCTTGAAAGTGCAATTTTGCACAATACCGGAATCCTTTGTTTATCAATATTTTGATACGAATCCACCAACAGTTCACTTGGTGATGCTTTCAGTCGATAGATTGCATTAAGGTCTATGGTCGCATTGTTCGGATCACCATTCCATTGTATGGTACCGCCACGTTGTATTTCGAATTTCTTATTGATTACATTTTGCAAGGTGAAAAGATAATCCCCCTCTTCAATTGTATATTCGCCGAACATGGTGATATTGGAATTGTTATCAATAAAAATCTGCATGTTTTCCGATGAACCCTGTGCTCGAATCACATCACCAATTTTAGAATTGTAAATCACTCTTGCTTTGGCTTCAGGAGTAATTTCAATATTGAATTTCATAAGTAAATTTGATTTGCTGAATGGCGATTTTTTTTGAATACCAGGCACTTGATATCCATGTTTTACAAAACTCAGAAAATCATATTGCTGTACTTCGGCTGTATAATCCAGATAAATATTCATATCCGTTCCTTTTTCAGTCCTGCAAAATCCCTCTATCAGCATGTCATAATCGGTGCCTGTAATCTTAACATTTCCACTACCAAAAGATTTGCCGTAAAACTGTTCATTGATGGCCTGCGTGGTATTTATCGCCATGATCTTATTTGACTTGATGGATAAATCGTATCTAAACTTTGCAAAGCTGCGATGCTGAATGGATCCATTAAAAATACCTGCATTTCCGTAATCATCATGAATCCTCATCTGAGGAAATATAATTTTATCGCCATCAAACTTTACTGAATCGTTCATGGTATAGTTAACCTGCAAATCAGTAAGCATCAAACCTGCATTGTTTGCATACAAGGCACCATGATGTTGAATATGGTCAAGAGGTCCGTAAATATGCACTTTGCCAGTTGCATCACCATGAAAATTAGCAAAGCTGCTCCCCAATAATGGCTGAAGAATCAGCAATGAAAAATGATCGAAATTGGCATTTATAGATAGACTGTCTTTTGCCAAATTATAAATTCCATAAGACAGCAAGGTGTTTTTATCTTTCGAAGTAACCAGCATTTCTGCATCAATTTCTCCGGCAGACCGATCAAGACGACTCTGAACCGATGCGTTCCCAATGGGTTGCCCGAGCAAACTTAATTCATCTATTTTTAAATCTGATAAAAACAAGGGCCGCTCATAAATATCAAAAAATGAGAGCGTTCCGTTAAGACTTCCTTTAAGATCTACTCCCGTAATAAAAGTATTCATCGAATTGAGGTCGATCTGATCAAATATTAAATTGATCTTATCGTCCTGATTTTTATCTATTGATCCATCAACAGTAATTGACTGACCTTTGTTTGATACCTTCAGTTTGTTCACTTTCACTAGGGTTGAATCGATTGTAATCAATGCCGAACTGATCTGCCACAAGCTATCAGCCAAATACATACGGCTAGGTTTCACTGAAACCTCGATGTGTGGATTATTCTTTTGAGCAAAAAACTTTGTACTCGTATTCAATGACCCGCTGTATGAAACTGAACCATAATTACTCCATGCCAATTTTGAATCCAGCATATCATTTTCGCCTTCTGAAATCAATGAAAGATTATAAATTTTCATCTTCTCACCCAGAGAAATACTTTCTACTTTATTTCGAATATTTAATTTCGATTCACTATCCACATTTACCGTAAATTTATGGAACTTAGTTGTTTGATATTGAATCTCAGGAAAAATAGCATTGACAGTCAATAGATTTTTACCCGTATTTATTCTTCCAGATATTTCAGCAGTATTTAAAATTAATGAAGGCATCAATACTTTTGTAAAGCGATTTACATCCTTTAAAACGACTTTATAATCAAAGTTATTTAATGTTTCAAGGCTGGGAAATGTAATCCCGGTAGAAGGAAGAAAATGAGCAATAATTTGTTTAACTGAATTATAAAGATTATGCAACTGATATTCTCCGTTGATGTCAGCATCCAGAATATCAGATCTTATCTGCAACACAGGTTCGTTATCAAAGAAGGTTTTCAGGTTAAAATTATCGAATGAAACGGGACCATTTTCATTGATGTACGTTCCCTTGGTAAAATGTATAAACCCATCAATATTATCAATATTATTACCCGTAAAATTGGCATCCAGCGCAAAAGAGACTTCAGAACGCTTGAACTTATGGTCAAAATTCAGGGCCTTCAAATTGGCATTTTCCAGAAGCATTTGGAAATTAAACACCGGTACAGGAACATTTAGATCGAATTTACCATCGAATCTTAATTTTAAATTGGGATCATCAACAACCATGAAACCGTCGAATTTTTTATTCAGAATATCGCCGTTCATCTGAATATTCTTGTACTGATAATTATAAACGAAAACGCTGTCAATTTTTCCTGATACTTTGGCCGAAAAATCGTGGGTCTGCTGATTCAGTAATCCTTTAATATCGCCGTTAAACGTAATCCGATCCATTAAATCTGTCTGAAGAAATTCACCTATTTTGAAATTGTTGGTCTTTAATGTTCCATTAATTTTCAGTTTATCTCCTTCAGAAGGCACAAACGACAAGTCAGTGGTAAACATGCCCCATTTAGATTTAAAAGTTCCATAAGCCACAAAATCACTAAATAGCCCTGTGAAATTCCCTTTATATTCAACGATTCCAGCTTCAAGAAGCTGAGAAGGAAGCTTTAGTTGATGAAGCGGGAAATTATCTGGAAGCTTAACCTTGCTTAGATCATTGAAATCGGCAAAAGATTGCTTGAGGTCGATGTGCATATAAGTATTGGCAAAATCGGGAAGTCCACTAAGGTATAGATCAAATGCCAATTGCGTATTTTCACCCATACTTAGTGCAATATTTTTCCCTTTTAAATCTTCCAGTGTTCCTGAAACCTGCCCTAACATTTCAATATTTTCTTCCATTCCTTTCAGCAAAGGCACCATCTTTCCGATATCTTTAAGGCTGATCCTCGATTTCTTAAGGTCCATGTTGAATTTCATCTTTTTCAGATCAAGTTCAGTTCCAGTCTTCTTTTTATCGATCTTCAAATTTAATTCTGTTATTTCTGAATTGGAAGTCAGGGCATAGAGATGATTCAGATTGATTGAATCGGGTGTAGAAACAAATTGTGCAGAGAAATTCTCCAACTGAAAGTCTGTATGGTCGTGATCGTTAAGCTGAAATTGAGTAATGTCGAAAGCTATTTTATCATACTGAAGTTCCAAATCAGAAATGTCAAGTTTAATGTTTCTCAAATCCATTTGATGATGACCGGTACTATCCCTGAAACCATAATTGACCGAGGCATTGTTAAACTCAAAACGTTTCATATTAAAATCAAACCGAAGACTATCTGCAGTTTTGGGCGCCTCCTTTTTAGCAAATAAATCGACAATAAACTGGTAATTAGGTATTCCGGCTGAATCTGAATCGATGGTAAGCAAGGTATTATTTAGTTCCAGTTTATCGATTCCAACAGTTCGCTTTTTAATGCTGAATGAATTGATACTTGCTGCAAGTTCGTGAACAAACAAAAGAGAATCGTTTTTTTGATCCCTTATCAAAACATCTTTTAGTATTACTTTGTTGAAAAAAGAAATTGAAACTCCTTGAATTGTAACGTTTGTGTTGTATTTTTGTGAAAAGTGATCTGTCAGCTTACGTACAAGATATGTCTGCACTCCCGGACTCTGAAGAACGAAGTAGGAACAAAAGAGTAAGATAAATACCGTACCCAAAACAGACAATCCTATTATAAGTGATTTTTTGATAATTTTGTATTTCGAATTAATTAGCAAATTAATACAATTACGCCGATAAATAACAGTCGGTTGAAGAAATTAACGCTCAAAAAGACAATTTATTGATATCAATGAACAAAGAAAAAGACATTCTGATTTTAGGCATCGAATCTTCCTGTGACGATACCTCCGCATCTGTGATAAAAAATGGTTTTCTGTTATCCAATATCATTGCCGGACAGAAGGTTCACGAAGCTTATGGGGGCGTGGTTCCCGAACTGGCCAGCCGTGCCCATCAACAAAATATTGTTCCTGTTGTTGATCAGGCCATTAAACAGGCTGGTGTGACCGTTGAAGATCTAACGGCGATCGCATTTACCCGTGGTCCCGGCTTATTGGGTTCGCTGCTCGTGGGAGTTTCATTTGCCAAAGGCTTTTCATTGGCCACCGGCATCCCTATGATCGAAATTAACCACTTGCAGGGCCATGTGCTGGCTCATTTTATTCAGGAATACGATGAGCCATACAATCCACCCACCTTTCCATTTCTTTGCCTGTTGGTTTCAGGTGGTAATTCACAGATTATCAGGGTAAACGATTATCTTGACATGGAGGTGTTGGGACAAACGATCGATGATGCCGCAGGTGAAGCATTCGACAAATGTGCCAAGGTAATGGGGCTTCCCTACCCCGGTGGCCCTTTTGTTGATAAACTGGCCAAAGAAGGCAATCCTTATGCTTTTCAATTTGCAAAACCAAAGGTCCCCAATTTAGATTATAGTTTCAGCGGACTGAAAACCAGCTTTCTATATTTTCTACGCGATCGGGTGAAGGAGAACCCGAACTTTATTGAAGAACGAAAAGCCGACTTGTGTGCATCTCTTCAAAAAACAATTATCGAGGTATTATTGGACAAACTGATCAAGGCAGCAAAGCAAACCGGCATTAGGGAAATAACAGTTTCTGGAGGCGTTTCGGCCAACTCAGGGTTGCGAAATACACTGCTTGAAACGGCAGCCAAACTAAACTGGAAAATGCACATTCCCAAGTTTGCCTTCACCACCGACAATGCCGCTATGATTGCCATCACCGGCTATTTCAAATACCAGAAAGGCGAATTTACCGGCATGGATACAGTGCCCTTTGCTCGGATGGATATAAGAGTGTGAGGTCTGACTCCTCAGCTGGTGACTATTTTTAAGTCACCTGCTGAGTAACTTCAAAGTTAAACGTTATACAATATATTAAAAATCATTAGTAACCGAATAAAAATCAACTATAGATATTACGCTACTCTGTAGCTTTTAACGCTTATACTTAACGATTTGACTATCCCGAGTACTCGGGACTCTGCAGCTATTTTCAAAGCGACAGAGTCGCATAATATTTGTAGAAAATACGTAGAACAAAGATAGTGAGCTCCAGCGGAGCGAAATATAGCTGAAAGTATTGTCAATAATGGGATATTGAATTGATTCAAAAAATTTTGTCGGTCACTAATGATTAAAAATCCTACCTTAAGTTTATGGAAATAAAAATTGACCTCAATAATCATACAAACAAGAAAGATATCCCTCAAAAATTAGGCGAAGCACTTGGCTATAAAGATAAAGACATCTGGGGTGAAAATTGGGACGCCTTTAATGACATTCTTGGTTATTTGGATACTGGTGGTATTTATGGAACTAACAAAATTATTTCTGATCCAATAACTCTGTTAATTAAAAACTTCCATGAATTTAAATATCAAAAGCCCGAAGATTATTATATACTGGTGAACATTTTGAAGGAAAATAAAAAAGAGAATCCAGACTTCAATTATAAGTTTATTGAACCGATTTTGAAATAAGGCTACTAAATCAATTTCAGAGATTTGGGCGCCCACACAGGGGCGCCCCTACAACGTCTTCAAATTACTCAGCAGGTGACTCAAAGTCACCAGCTGAGGGGCGCCCCTACAACTTCTTCAGCATCCATAATCCGCAGCCAAAATGTTTCGAATTGCCCAGAGGGGCTGACAGGTATTCGAATCCGAACTTTTCATAAACATTCACAGCCAGTTTTAATTCGGGTAAGGTTTCGAGGTACACCTGTTCGAATCCATTTAACTTTGCAGTTTCGAGGCACTTTTCCATTAACCTACGGCCTATTCCCATTCCCCTGGCTTCTGGAAGAAGATACATTTTTACCAGTTCACAGGTATTGGAAGGCAAATCTTCAGTAGGATAAATACCCCCGCCTCCCATTATTTTATCCTCCACTTCAGCAATAAAATAAGCCGACTTAGGTGTATTGAACAATTCTGACAAAGCATCGGTACTGGGATCAAAATAGACTGTTCCAGGAACGTTGGCCCCAAATTCGGTAAGGGTATTTCGAACAATAATTGCCAATGCTGGATTATCGGAAAGTTGAATGTTCCTGATTTGGATTTTGGGTTGAATTTTATTCTGCGTTGAGTTCATATATTGACATTATTTTATTATATTTACTTCATCATTACTCTTTAAACGGCTGTGAGTGACTCCATACGAGAAATAGATCAGCAGGCCTACTACCAGCCATATACCGAAGCGGAACCAGTTGGTAACTCCTAATTGACTCATCAGGTAAAGGTTTGTGAGCAGTCCAAGGACCGGGATGAGCGACCATCTTTTTTGTACTGCCTGAAAGGTGATGATGATTGAAACAAGGCAGAATATCAGAAATGGGAAATGATTTTGTACAATTTCAAAAATGCTAAATCCCGATGCATGAGGCGTAAGAAAGTTGGAAGCATCAAAGCCTGACTGCCAGACTATCAACAGAATAACTGCCCATATTCCCAACAAATACCGGCGGCTGTTGGAGTATGGAACCCGAAATCCCTTGCCGTCATGTTTCTGTTCTCCGGTAGGATTTAGGACAAGTATTCCTCCTGAGACCAGAATAAATGCAAACAGGGTGCCAATACTTGTAAGGTCAGTCACTTCGGTAAGGTTCAAAAATAGGGATGGGATGGCCACCACCAAACCAGTTACGATGGTGGCAAATGCAGGGGTCCTATAGATGGGATGCAGTCGGGCAAATATGGGAGGTAGAAGTCCGTCGCGGCTCATACTCATCCAGATACGAGGTTGACCTAACTGGAATACCAGCAAGACACTGGCCATCGCGATAACAGCTCCGGCAGCAATGACTCCCGATAGTTTGGTGAGATGTAGTTTGGTAAATACAAAAGCCATCGGGTCCGAAACCCCTAATTCATAATAGGGAACCATACCGGTGAGTACCAGGCTGATCATAACATATAGAATGGTGGTAATGAGCAATGCATAAAACATTGACAAGGGCAAATCTCTCCGTGGATTTTTGCATTCCTCGGCGGTGGTCGATATGGCATCAAAACCGATATAGGCAAAAAACACCCCTGATATGCCTTTCAAAACTCCCGTAATTCCATTGGGGGCAAAAGGGCTCCAGTTTTCTGGCTTCACATAAAATGCGCCTATTCCGATCACCAACAGCAGAATAGCCACTTTGAGGAGAACAAAAAAGTTGTTGGCAATTCGTGATTCCCTGATTCCACGGTAACAGATCCAGGTGATGATAAATACAATAAACAGGGCCGGGAAATCAGCTATTAAATGAAAACCTCCCCATTGAGGTGAAGTGGTCCATGCTGAAAAGGCATCGCGGATGGCTGGAGTAAGATCAGCAAAGGGAGTACCAGCATTTACTGCAATTGTAGCGGCATCGTACCCTCGAGAAGCGGTCAGAAAGTCTGTTGATAAATAGGCTGGAATATGAAATCCTAGTCCATCCATCAACCCGGTGAAATATCCAGACCAAGAGATGGCCACAGCAATATTGCCAATCGCGTATTCCATAATCAGGTCCCAGCCAATAATCCAGGCGATCAGTTCACCAAAACTGGCATACGCATAAGTATAGGCGCTACCGCTGATGGGAATGGAAGCTGCAAATTCAGCATAACACATGGCAGATAGTCCACAGGCAATGGCGGTAAATACAAACAGCAGTGATACAGCAGGGCCGCCACTTGCTGCTGCATTTCCGATGGTACTAAAAATACCAGCCCCCACGATAGCAGCAACACCAAGAGCCGTAAGGTCAAAAACCCTCAGGTTGCGCTTCATGCCTCCCCTGTCCCGGGATAAAATATCGGCATCTCCTAGAATATGCGAAATGGATTTCTTTCGAAAAAGATTCTCAAACTTCACTGGCTAACTGGTTTTGTGCAAATTTACTTAAAAACTATCATAAGGCGGGTGCTATCCCTATAAATATACAATTTTATTTGATTCCCTCAATAGAATATGCGTAGATATACAATATGCCGAAAAACTTTTATTGTTTTTAATAGTAGCTTTATGGCCAGTGCTAACAAGCTACCAATTCCTGCCTTTCTGATACCTTTCTGATACTCATCTGATACCTTTCTGTAACCTTAGGTTACAGAAAGGTTACAGATGAGTTACAGATGGGTTACAGATGATAGCACACAAACACCTACCCAATCCATTGTGAACAGGGGAGAAATTCAGGATTGGTTGCTTATTTTGAAAAGTAGACAGGAAGGTGCAAAAATAAATTATTTAATCTCCTTGGTTAAAAAGCTTCAATTAGAAAATTTAGCTAATATGGCAGATTTTGATTCTTTCATTTTGAATATAGCTGAACAGATCAATCAGGATTGGTGGGATGAAAATGGAGAAAAATTTCTTAGCGACACCAAAAAATGATTTCAAATTCTGGCTGAAATATTAATAACACACGGGTACTTATAATTGAGTCCACTACAAAATGTATTTTTTGCATCTCCCTCGGAGCGTCAGTGCAAGTGGAAAGCTATTTTTCAAATAGCGACAATGCTGTAATGACAGGAAAATATTTGTACCTTCCTAAGTACGATAGCCTCCCTCGGAGCGTCATTGCGAGGTACGAAGCAATCTGTCAATCAAGTTGTTATGTGGGATTGCTTCGTACCTCGCAATGACGATCTGAGGATTAATTACACTTAATTGAAAGATTCCCCATCATCATTTACTGTTGTCAGCATCCCCCTCGGAGCGTCATTGCGAGGCACGAAGCAATCTGTCAATCAAGTACTTATATGGGATTGCTTCGTACCTCGCAATGACGATCTGAGGATTAATTACACTTAATTGAAAGATTCCCCATCATCATTTACTGTTGTCAGCATCCCCCTCGAAGCGTCATTGCTAGGCACGAAGCAGTCTGTCAATCAAGTTGTTATATGAGATTGTTATGTGGGATTGCTTCGTACCTCGCAATGACGATCTGAGGATTAATTACACTTAATTGAAAGATTCCCCATCATCATTTACGGTTGTCAGCATCCCCCTCGGAGCGTCATTGCGAGGCACGAAGCAATCTCACAATCAAGTTGTTATGTGGGATTGCTTCGTACCTCGCAATGACGATCTGAGGATTAATTACACTTAATTGAAAGATTCCCCATCATCATTTACGGTTGTCAGCATCTCCCTCGGAGCGTCATTGCGAGGCACGAAGCAATCTCACAATCAAGTTGTTATGTGGGATTGCTTCGTACCTCGCAATGACGTTCTGAGGATTAATTACACTTAATTGAAAGATTCCCCATCATCATTTACGGTTGTCAGCATCTCCCTCGGAGCGTCATTGCGAGGCACGAAGCAATCTCACATAAACAAAAAAAAACGATAACACCCATACTCAACAGATAAAGTTGTACCTTTAATTAAATCTTAATAAAACTTGCATATATGGAAAGAGGTGGCAACATATACATTTTAACAAATAAGAACCATACGGTACTTTACACCGGCGTAACCAGCAATCTATTCAACCGATTGTATGAACATCGTACAGGGTTGTATAAAACGGCCTATACCTTCAAATACAATGTGAAAGAATTGGTTTACTATGAAGGCTTTACTAACATTGAAGAAGCCATTCTAAGAGAAAAACAAATTAAAGCAGGTTCACGGGAAAAGAAACTGGATCTTATCAATGGATTCAACCCTTCATGGAAAGATTTGACAAGTTCAATTGAATAACAGATCACTTTTCCTAAATGTTATTGCCTAGTCAGCCCATAATTGCAAGATATAAGCTATTTTAATATCGACAATGCTGTAATGACAAGGAAATATTTGCACCTTCCTAAGTACGATAGCCTCTCTCATGGCGTCATTGCGAGGTACGAAGCAATCTCACAATCAAGTACTTATGGGATTGCTTCGTTCCTCGCAATGACGCTCTGAGGGAGATGCCACCAAATGAGTCATACCATTATATTCATTTTTAACCATTTACCCCGAGTACTCGGGGTCATTGGTAGGAACGAAGCCCCGATAGCTATCGGGGTCAATCAAGTATTTATGTGAGATTGCTTCGTTCCTCGCAATGACGCTCTGAGGGAGTTGCCACCAAATGAGTCATACCATTATATTCATTTTTAACCATTTACCCCGAGTACTCGGGGTCATTGGTAGGAACGAAGCCCCGATAGCTATCGGGGTCAATCAAG
>Ga0123339_10000087_pt1 | contig 93630 bp, 70 predicted proteins | sample lystaG_FD_89956 | JGI IMG/M metagenome (GOLD analysis project Ga0123339, IMG submission 89956) | Glacier valley bacterial and archeal communities from Borup Fiord, Nunavut, Canada, to study Microbial Dark Matter (Phase II) -... | ecosystem: Environmental > Aquatic > Freshwater > Ice > Glacier ...
ACCCTGAATTACTGCATTTTAATTGACTTATCAAAATAATTAACCTAAAAGTTTCAAAAAAGTTATCAACACCATGTTGTTGACCTATAATTAATTGCAAGTTTTCTTAGAGACACTATATAAAGTCTAATAAAAGATGGATCATTTCTGATCTTAACCAAAGAACTCCATCCCGAGTGCTCGGGATGGAGTTCTTTTAGAATTTGATATTTCGATTAGTTCCAACCGTTATCAGACGGTGCCGCACCAGGCATGCCGGAACCAGTAGCCCCCTGGGCATTGTTTCCAAGAAACATCATCATGGTAGCTGCTGAAACAGCAATCAAGGCCGACTTTTTTATGGCTTGCTTACGTGTAATCTTTTTTTCATCCAGATCGGTAATTGCCTTCTTAGCGATTTCTTTTATCTTATTTTTCATATAATATAGTCTTTAAATGTTTTTTATTGAAAAAGCTATTCTTTTACCGGAATTTTAAATCCCTGTACACGTCCGTTCTCTTTGACGTATAACATGTAAATCCCTGTCTTGATATTTGGTGTAGCGATCGTGTTTAAGCTGCCTTCTTCAAGGTTCTTAACCACTACAACTCTTCCCTGAACATCATACAAGGTTGCAACAGCCTGTTTGCTAACCTGTCCTTTTACCCTTATTTCAGTATTACGGACTGCATAAGCGCTTAAATTGGACGCAAGATCAGAAGCACCAATACCAGTAGTCTGATAGGAAGTATGCAATTGGAAACGGTCTGCAATGCTTGAATTGGCTTCAACAGAAGTTGTATAATCACCCACAGAAAGATCTGTAAAAGTTTTACTTACCTTGTCTTCCAGGATTACTTTACAATCAGTAGGCAGGTTCATTAATTCAGCAGAGAATACTACCTCGCCACCGGTTTTGCTGTCAAGACCTACAGGGATAATACTACTATTTACATCATTATCTGACATACACTGAAGACCAAAATCAATCCCGTTGTCTTCAACAAGGCGGGTGTATAAATCGAGTCCCTGAGTTGATTTAAAGATACCGGCATCATAACCTTTATCCAAACCTTTGGAAGTTCCTGCAATAAATTTAATAAGCGTTGAAGCTGATTTATTATCACTGCTGACAATCAATTTAATTTTAGAATCTACATTACCTGATTTTAAAACTGCTCCATTGTCATGAACTTTCAGTTCAGTTCCGAATTTAAGGTTAGTTGCACTTGCGGCTTTTACGAAGAAACCCTGACCTGCCTGCATATTGTTTGCGCCATCTCCCAAATTTACAATATCATAAGAGGTTCCATTGTATACATACAAGGCTTCATAACCAGTAGCAAATACGCCTGTGATATTATCATTAATAAGATCATCTGTCAATATTGCAGAAGTGAAAGGATTACCAACACAATTCCATCCGGTACCTGTTGTTAATAATGAAACAGAGGTAGCAGCTGCATTCAACGTTCCGGTAAAGTTAACTGGTCCGGCCCCATCAGTAGTCTTTGCGCGCAACATATAACCTTTACCAACCAGGATATCACCTGAAACACTATTCTGGTCAAAAGCCGTGCTCCATGTATTGGATTCCATTACATAATCAGTCATTCCTCTAAGATCCGTGTTCGTATTATTTGTTGCAATAGTAGCATTTGCACCTAAGAACCCTTTAATAGTCTGACCGGAGACTGGTGATGTAGCAATCCGCCATGACTTTTCAGCCATGTAACGTTGAACATTTGCAGAACCAGACCCTGAAGTTGAAGCAGTAATCAATGAGCCGGTGTGGGTTGCATCAGCCGATTGAATGGTCAACCCGCTGGCTGTATTGATGTCTGTATTTCCTGTAACTGTTAATTGACCAGTTGCAGGGATAGTTAATGTTGCTCCACTATGAATGCGTAAATTGGTAGCCTTTTGCTCTGTTCCGCCTGCAAGTGTTACATCACCATCCCACACTGATGTATTAACAGCTTCATTCCAATTTGTATAAGCGACTCCATTAGTTGAACCACCGGTCTGTGTCCAGGTTGAATTGGCATAAATACGACCTAAATAGGTATCGGTGAAATTGGCAGGATCATAAACATTAGGAGAAGTATAAGCTTGAATAACAGGTCCACTCATAATATACTGAGGTTCAGCATCCATTTGATCCTCAGCAAAATCAATACCAGCAGTTTCATTTACTGAACCACTTCTTAAAACTTTTACCGATAATAAGGTTTCAAAATTACTTGACGAGATTGAATTCCAGTCAGTTGATGAAAATGGATCCCTTGAAGTTGAAGTTAAATTTCCATTAAAAGTAACTAATAAAACGCCACTTACAATCCTCTTGATATCAAAATCATATTTCTCAGCACCATCAGAGTCCGTGCCACTTAAAACAGCTCCTTTAGTAATTATCCAATTGCTAGCTGAACCACTTAAACTTAAAGAGTTAAAGGATAGTGCAACTTGACTTGAATAAAAGTACTGTGCAGGACCTTGAGCTTTCACCTGTACATCAAATTCAAAATAGTCTCCGCTTGTTGTAATTCCAGGAGTTGCATTAGTATAATATATTACCCGTGGATTTGCAAAACGAAAATTTAAAGTAGTTTGCCCTACTGAAACTATTGTCAGTAGTAAACTTAATGAAAGAAACACTAATTTCAACTTTTTCATATCGATTAATTTAAAATTTTTCTTAAAACCAATTATTCAGGTACATTACTAAAATATATCGGCACAAGCGATGCACTTTTCAATATTACCTGATCATTCTTAGAACCAAAACGTATAACATACTTGGAATAATCCAAACTTGATACTTTGCCATCAAAATTGAAATCAGCGCTGTAATATCCATTTAGCTTCCCGAAATTTATATTGTACAAAGTTTTGTCAATTGATGATACTTTTCCATCAGCGTTGGCATCTCCAGTAATCATTACAACATTATTGTTTACTATTTTATATCCACTAGTGGTGCCATAGACTTTACCATCTAAAGATAAATCGTAGTTATAAATATTATTCTCGTCCTTTACAACAATAAAGTTTGCCATAATTGCAATATGGTTTCTATGACGAATGACAGGATATAGGTTTTTACCTGAGGCCAATACTACATTGCTGAATACCAAAGGACTGGTTCCATCCAAATCAACTATTGTTCCATCGCTTTTCAGGAAGGCTGCACGTTTGGCAATTCCTGTAGCTGAACCGGCAAGTTCAGGAGCGGTTGCTTCGCGCAATTCAACCAATACCCAATCCACTACTCCAGAAGGAAGAGTAGTAACTGACTCAGTTCCTGAATAATTCCAGGGAGCAACATTGTAAGGTTGTTGGCCTTTAGGAATTCTTGCAGTTAAATTGGTATTCATAGTACCTCCACTGTAAGGTCCTTCAAGATATACTTTTAGATTAACCGAAATAGTAGCAACTGTAACTGCATAAACAGCAGGATTTGCAGAACTGCAACCGGTAGCATTGGTATAGTTAACCGTTACTGTCTGGCCTTTGGCATTGTCCCATGTTACAGTGACTGTATTATCATCTGCTTCTCCTCCATCGGTAATTGTACCTCCGGCTGAAACTGTCCAACTATAGTTACTCATTCCTGATTGAACGGTGTAAACATTATCTGTTGAACCATTTAATACAACTGCCGGACCACTCACAATAGGATCAACTGGTACTGGATTAACATTGACTGCAAAATCCACACTTGTAATGGCTCCACAATTTGGAGTTCCCTGATTGTAAGCGATCAACCTGAAACTGGTTGCTTCTGTTAAGCCAACTGCGGGTGTGTAACTCGTCGAATTATCCCCTACAATTGCCCAACTATCATTTGTACTTGCTGTAGGTTTTTGAAGCCATTCATATTTGAAGTCTCCGTTTCCACCTGTCGCTGCTGTTGCTGTAAGAGTAGGTTTGTCATTTGAACAAACTGCTGTCGGACCGCTGATAACAGATTTGTCGAGTGGGTTATAGACTGTAATTTTTACCACTGCGCTGGTCGTTGAACCACATGATGGAGTTCCATTAGGAGTAGCAATTACCCTGTAATAAATGTCAGCATATAATCCTCCGTTTGAATAACTGGTACCGTTTGAAGTTCCCGAAGCTGCCACCCAATTGGTTGCACCATCCGCACTACTTTGCCATTGGTAATCAATGGTTCCATTTCCACCTGAAGCAAGCGTTGTAATCGTTAATGAAGCAGCCGTTTCGCCGTAGCAAAGGGATTGAGCGCTGCCAATAACAGGAACCGTTAAAGTAGCTTTTACTGAAACAGTTCGTACTGCAAAAATTGCATCACTGCTGTTACAACCAACCGAAGTAGCTTTAATGAAGGCATCTCCGCTAAATGTGGATTTCCAATCCATTATACCATTTGCATCAATTGTTCCTGCATCTGAATTTACCGAATAGGTAACTGTTCCATTGCTGGCAGTAGCAGTATAGGTTTCGTTGGCTGCATCCTGACAAACTGTGGTAGCGCCTGCAGTAAATACAGGTGTACCGACTGTTGGGGTAACTGTTACCACGCGATCAAGCGTTGTACCGTTACAACCTGTTGCAGTGGCTTTGATAGTTGCTGGTCCGCTAAAGTTGGCAGCCCAATCCATGACACCTGTTGAGGCACCAATTGTTCCAGCTCCGGAAGGACTCAACGAATAGGTAATCACTGCATTGGCAGCGGTTGCAGTATAGGTTTCATCGATTGCATTCTGACAAACAGTTGTAGCGCCTAAGGTAAATGAAAGTGTACCTACATTGGGTGTGACTGTTACAGTATGTTGGGCGGATGTGGATCCGTTGCAGCCTGTTGCGGTAGCAGTTATGATGGCTTCTCCACTAAATGCAGCATCCCAATTCATAATACCTGTAACCGAACCAATAGTACCACCCTGATTCACTGAATAGGTGATCGCTCCATTGGTAGCCGAGGCCGTATAGGTTACATCGGCAGCATCCTGACATATAGTGCTTGCGCTGGTTGGGAAAGTAGTTGCACTAACATTTGGAGTAATATTTACAGTATGAGTAGCAGGAATTGAACTATTGCAACCTATTGCTGTAGCAGTAATGGTAGCTGCACCAGAAAATCCATCTTTCCAACTCATTACTCCAGTGGAAGCAATTGTACCTGCACCAACCGGCAAAACCGAATAGGCAATGGTACCATTGGTAACTGTTGAAGTATAAGTGGTTGTAGTTGTACCTCCAACAATTTGACAACTTGGTTCTGTACCTGTAACTGCTATGGTTGTTGGTGTGCCTACTGAAGGATTAATGTTAATGGTAATGATATTGCTGTAACAAGCACCACACGCTGCATCAGATCCCACAACCCTAAACGAAGTCGCTTCAGTCAATGGAACAGGTGAATAGGTCAAAGATTTGGCTCCTGAAATATCTATCCAGGTTCCTGTGGTTTTTTTCTGCCATTGGTAAGTAAATGAATTTGATCCTCCAAGAGCTGCACTGGCACTCAATGCTGCAACTGGACTGGTGTTGTAACAAACAGCAGGAGAATTGCCAATCACAGGGGCTGTAAAGGCATCCCTTACAGTTACAATAATCGGATTACTTTGTTTAACACTATTACAAGCATCCTTCACTTCAAGCATATAATGCGTTGTTGCTGTAAGTGAACCTGCGGCATAAGTTAAACCTGTTGAACTGCCTGCACAATCTGTCCAGATTGTACCGTTGGCACTTTTCTTCCACTGGTAGGTATAAGAAGGTTTACCATCTGTCGCAGCAGTTGCGGTGATAGTACCTGCGTCAGAATTGGGGCAAATCGTTTTTGCACCACTGGCAATGGGGGCTACTAAAATAGGCAGAACCGTATAGCTGGCACTTCCTGTTCCTGTACTGGAACAAACATTGTAATCTGAAACACTACCTAAAGTGTAAATAGTTGTGACCCCTGCGGCAGGAGTTAGAGTAATTGTAGCCGGACTTGTTTGAATATCTGAAACCGTTACAGGGTTAGCACCGTTAGTTTTGTAAACAATACTCCATGGAGCAGTTCCGGTTAATGCAACACTTAAATTGATTGTTCCACCTGCACATAAGCCTATTAAGGTTTCGCTGGTGAGTATGGCAGTTGGTAAAGGATTAACAGTTACATTCTTTACTGTTGCTACTGCTGCTGCACAACCTTCAGTATTTTCGTAATTAACAGCTACCGTTTTTTCGCCTGAAGTATTCCAGCTTACAGTTATCATATTTGTACCAGTCCCAGCGGTAATTACACCACCGGATGAAACAGTCCAGCTATACTCTTCTTTACCGGCTTCGGTAGTATAAGTTACCCCTGTTGATCCTGAGCAAACCTTAGTTAATCCAGCAATTGTTGGAACTGGTAAAGCGTCAATTTTTAAATTTCCATTGATATAAGTAAAATTGTAATTATCGGAATAAGCTCCCCCAGGCACAATGGGATAAGCAGAACCTACATTGGTAGCTGCAATTGCAGTTCCTGTATAAGATACCTGAGTTGTAAATTTTGCTTCATTTTCCCCGCCTACAAAACCACTGTAGGTTGCAGTATATCCTCCGTTATAAATCGAACCATCGAAACACTTGTTCTTATTAACAGCAGTAATGGTAAGTGGAACTTTATTAACTGCAAAATTACCTGCGCTCAAGCTAAACGTATAGTTATTATCAGTTCCACCTACAAGGTTGATAAAAGCAGGATAGTTTCCTGCATTTGAATCTGTTGTAACTATTGTACTGATGGCTGGAGGAGTATCAATGGTTTCTGCTCCATATACCCAACCACTGTATTTGAAAGTTAAAGTTGGGTTGACTGATTTGTAGACTTTTGTCTGGTTGTCAGCTTTGACGGTCAGAACGGCTTTTTCAACAGTCAGTAAACCGGCAGCATGGGTAATAGTATAGTTGTCTGATGAACCTGAAATAGATATTGGATGTGTTCCTGCAGAAGCAGCTGATCCGGTTAAAGTGCTCATCGCTACTCCTGTAATTACACTGTAAGAATCAGTATATTTTAATTCTCCTGAAGCAGTATAAGTTAAATTAGGTTCTGTTTCACCATACACTTTAGACTTGGCATCAGCTGTAACGGTCAGTTCTGCTTTGGCAACCGTTAAAGTTCCATTTACATGATCTACTGTGTAGTTATTTGCGGTACCTCCTGTTATTGTGATATCATGATTCCCGGCAGTCGCCGAAGCTCCTGTTGGAGTACTCAAGGTTAAACCGCTAATCAGTGCGTATTCATTACCATAATACAATGTTCCCGATGGAGTAAAGGTTAAAGCTGGGTCAGCTGCACCGTATACTTTTGATTGATTATCAGCAGTAATGGTAAGCGGAGCCTTATTAACAGTCAATGTGCCTTTCGTATGAGTAACATTGTAGTTGTTAGCAATACCTCCCGTAATTGTGATATCATGGGTTCCTGCTGTAGCAGCAGATCCATTGGAAGTAACCATCGCTACACCTGATATTACAGTATAAGCATCTCCATAAAAGAGACTACCTGTTGCGGTGAAGGTTAAATTTGGATCAGTTGCACCATATACTTTTGACTTATTATCAGCAGTAACGGTTAGTTCAGCTTTGGCAACTGTGAGTGTGCCTCCAACATGGGTAATATTATAGTTGGCTGATGTTCCTGATGAAATAGTGATTGAATGTGTTCCAAAAGAAGCTGCAGCTCCTATTGTGGTATTCATCGTTACACCGGTAATCACAGTGTAAGGATCACCATAATACAATGTACCCGATGGAGCATATGTTAACGTTGGATCAGCCGCTCCGTAAACTTTTGAAATGGGATTAGCTGTAACGGTCAGTTCAGCTTTGGCAATGGCAAAGGTGGCAGGACTTCCAACAATCTGAAGGGAATAATTGGTACCTGCGCTAAGGGAACCCAATGTATAAGCATGGGTCCCGGCATTGTTGTCAGCATCGCGTCCAAGAGTTCCACCGATTACATCTGGACTTATCAAGGCTGGCGCAAAAGCATATAAAAGTGCAGGATCGGATTGTCCATATACCTTTTGTTGTGCTGTTCCAGGTGTAATGGTAATCACTTTGGCGGTAATGGCGGCTGTTGTGGTAACCGTAGGACTAAAGGTATAATAACCAGCATCAGAGCCACTAAGAGTGACATCGGCTGTTACTGTTTTACTAGTTCCGACATTTTTTGTATCAAAACGTGCATTGCTAACGGCTACATTCACATTCTGACCCGTTACCACTCCAGTGGCAACCACCGTCGCAGTTGGAACGTTCGCCTGGTCATTACCATCATAGATCTTGTTGTCGGCCCCAATTGCTATGGCCAGTTCAGTTTTGCCCGATAAACGGACAAATGCTGAACCTCCTGCAATATAATTTGGACTATAAGCAGTCCCGGTACCATTATTAATGGTAACAATTACTTCCTTACCATTGCTTGCATCCCAGTATTTTAGGCTAATAGCATTGCCTTCTGTATAACCATCGCCTCCACGATCAACTTTTGATGCTGCAATTGATAAGTTGGTATACGCTCCGGTTATCCTCACTACACCCACGCAGAGAGAACCATCATAGGCAGCAATTTCGTCGCCCACCTCCAGGTTAACCCCACTAAGCTTTGCTTCCAGAATATTGATAGTCGAATGGTAAAAACCATTACCATCAAAAACAGTTGTAAAATGTTGCGCCATACCTGGTATAGCCATTAGCAACATAAATATGAAAATTAAAATCTTTTTCATCGAGTAGATTATTTACTATTATCTTTTAATAATTCCATTAAACGTTAACCCATTACAGCGTAGGTAATAAACACCCGGTCTCACAACCGACCCTGCATCAGTAGTTCCATCCCAATTAACAATCTGTGAACCTTGAACTGAACCGGTGATGAGTGTGCGTATCTTGCGACCCAATACGTCGTAAATCATTATATCAATGGGTTTAGAACCCGATGAATTAATTTTAATTGAGAGGTTGTCGGTAAAAGGATTCGGATAGAATTTCACATCAAATTGTTGGCTTAAATCGCTGAGACCAGTTGTACCAAGATCGCTTACAGTCATAAAGAGTGATTCGCCTTTTCTGAATACGTCCACGCCATTTTTCAACGTCTCCGTTTTCATAGTTGACTCAGCACCATTACTGAACAATTTTAGACTTACCTGATTTCCCTGGATGTACCCATTGATTGATTCTGAAAGCCCGTCATTGGCCGAAACCGGGATGCCTACATTGCCGGAGAACATTTGGTCTGCACCGATTGTAACAGCTCCCACGCAAATAGACCCATCGAATATTCCGATTTCATCACCTTGGCGGATACCAGATTTGTTCAATTCCATCAGGTTGATGTTCATATGATCCAATCCGTTGCCTGTGAAGGCCGTTATAAAGTGGGTTGAAGCAATAAACTCAGGTGTAATGGTGGCAGCTTTGTTCAACACTTCATTAATGATAAGATTACAAGGACCATTTACATTGACCAGATAACCTTTCCCGGGTGTGAAATCTCCGAGGTTGTTCTGCCAGCCAAAACCATAACTGGTCCAGTCTTCAATGGCATAACCACGTTCATCCATTACCTTTATTATTTTACCGGCAGTTATCAATGCCTGTAATGCTGTTTTACCATTCTGATTTGCAGAGGCAGGGTAGGAAATAATATTCCATCCTGTTGTTAATGGAATGGTCAATGGAAGAACAACAGCGCTTCCTGAAATAGTCAAATTACAAGCTGTGGTAACATTCACGCGATAACCTTCTGTAACTGACATGTTGCCAATTGCATTTTGCCAATTACTGCCATCTGTACTCCAATCTTCAATTGCATGACCCGACTCATCCATTACCTTTCTAAGTTTTGAACCTGAAATGAGTGGATTAAAGACGCTTTTCATGTTCTTGTCTGTCGGAATAACTCCTGATGAAATAATGTTCCATCCTGCACTCAGTGCAATCGTCTGGCCTGAGCGGGTAATGGCAAAGGTTGCCGGAGTTCCGGTCATAACCAACGTATAATTCGGTCCTGCTGAAAGGTCACCCGGCGTGTAGTTATAGTTTCCTGCTTCCTCACCTTCAATACGGCCAAGGGTTCCGGTGAAACTGTCACCTGAATAAAGAGCCGGAGAATTGGTATACGTAAATGCTGGATCTGCATTACCGAACAATTTGGTTAAACCAGCATCTGGCGAAATTGTAATAGTTTTAATTGTGATGTTGGCTGAAGTTGATGCTGTTGCAGCTACACTGTAGTTTAATGCATCCGCACTACCCAAAGAAATGCCGGTCACATTGACTGTTTTCCCTGTACCAACATTCTTATTATCAAAATTGACAGTATAATTGAGAGTTAAATCATCGCCGGCTATTTTACTATCGGTAAAAGTTACCGTTGCAGCATCTGTGCCGTCGAATTCCTTATTCACACCAATGGCAATTAGATTAAATGGTCTGGCAGAAATTGTTACCACTGGTCCTGTAGCGCCACCGCTCTGGGTAAGAGTGTAGTTATTTTTATCAGCCCCTCCGGTAATTGTTATACCACTATAAGTTACCACCTTAGTTGATCCAACATTTTTGTTGTCAAATTGTGCAGTTCCTGAATAAACCAGATAATCTCCTTCTATACGATTGTCTTGGAAACTAGGAGCAAATGCCACATTGGTAGTACCATCATATTCCTTGTCGTTGGCAGCAAAATTCCTCAATGTGAGTAATTTCTTTTCAATTGTTGCATGTGCAATTCCAGTTGTTGATGCAAGTATATAGTTACCGATATCGGCGCCACCACTTATTGCAAGGTTGGTGTAATTAACAATTTTACCAACTCCATAATTTTCATCAACAAAAGTTGCCGGTGTCCATGTGAAGGTCAAAGCATCACCTGTCACCTTGTCGTTGCTGAAACCCTGACCTGTAACCGAAGTATTCTGATCATAGATTTTAGTATCAGCCAAGAAGTTGCTCAGTGTTAAAGTACGACGGGTAACATTGGCAGTTGTTGTATTAACGGCTGTTAAAAGGTAATTTCCTGCTTCAGTGCCGGTTAAACTCATTCCTGTAGGAGTTACAAGTTTACCATCAGCAACATTCTTGTTGTTAAAGGCAGCAGTACCTCCGGTAAGTGTTACTTTACCTGCATCAATGGTTTCGATGCCGGTGAGTGTCCGGGTAAGAATCTCTGCATCAACACCACCATCGTAAACCCTATTGTTTGCAGTGAAGCTACCTGTAATTGGTTTGACAACGATCGTACCAACTAAGCCTGTAGGTTGTACCAATGTATAGTTGCCAATTGCACTACCAGTGATTGTCATTGGTAAAGTGTTTACAACTATGCTAGTACCGATGTCCTTTTGTGTATAGGTTCCTGTTGTATGGTTACCCAATACAACCAGTGCGCCATCCCAAGCTTCAACACCTGATAGTGCTGCACCTGTAATGTTTGCAACAGTAGTACCATTATACGTTTTTGGTGTAGTAACCACTGAACTGATCACTGTCAAAACTTTCGGATCAACAGTTAAAGTACCTGGCGTATAAGTAATGTTATAGTTCGAAGCAAGAAACCCTCCATTACCTGTTGCAGTACCTAAAGTAATCGGGTAAGTTGCTACAGGTGCACTATTAATTGCACCATCACTGGCTAAAATCACAGAATTAGCGCTTTCAGTTAGTGCATAACTACCTGAAGTTAATGTAAACTCGGTAGTACCTGGAACAAATGTTGATCCATAGGTTTTACTTTTATCATTTGCTGCTAAAGTAATCGGACGAGATGTAATCGTATAATCTTTCGAATTGTATGTTACATCATAGTTGGTTAGCTTATCAGTTGAACCTTCTTTAATAGTTAAGCTTCCCTGATTAATTGCAAACGTACCAACATTTTCTCCGTTCACTCTTGCAAGAGATCCGTCAAATGTGTCATCACCGGCAAGTACTCCACTGGTTAAAGTATAAGTATACAATGCAGGATTGGCTTCTCCATAAACTTTCGTCTGATTTGCATCAATAGTGATAGCGATTGGACGCTGATTAATTACAGCTGTCAAATTAGGCACATAAGTAATAGCATAATTTAAACCACCATTTCCATCATTAATTACTGTTCCACCTGGAGTGATGGTTTTTGTTGCTCCTGAGGTTTCCGAATCAAATGTTTGAATACCAGGATTGGTGACCAAATCAATCAAGGGTGTCTGAAGTGCATCCACTACTGGAAGAACACTTGATGCAGTCGTTCCGTCATAGATCTTCGTATCAGTTTGTGCAGTGACGTTGATTGGGCGTTTTGCAATATTTGCACTTATTGTTGCGCCTGTAGTAAGCAATGTGTAGTTGCCTGCTCCGGCGCCACCACTAATGGTAATATCAGAGTAATTAACTGTTTGTGGCAAGGCGGCATTCCTGCTGGCAAAAACTACAGTTTTACTAAAGGTAAGAACATCACTATTCACTCGGTTATCAGAGAAACCTGCTCCGGTAACAGTAGTTGTTCCATCATAGGTTTTAGCATCAGCAAGAAAATTGGTCAGTGTAAGATCACGTTTACCAACTGTCAACATCCCAGCATTGTTATATACGATGCGGTACAAAAGAGGATTGTAAGATCCTGTTGCAACACTTGGCGCAATTGAATAAGGTGAATCTGCAACAGTTGCAGTGGCTACCGAACCGGCACTGGTTAAAGTAACTCCTGTTATTCCATGTTCTTCTTTAGAAAGAACAGGTAGTCCACTTACAAGATCGGTAATGGTAAATTCGGTTGTTCCCAAATCTTTCACATCTCCATAGGTCTTTGTCTGACCATTAGAAGTTGAAGCAATGGTTACTGCACGTTGCACAGTGATACCACTTTGGGCACCATATTTTTTTGGTTCAGCCAAATCAATAGCCGTTAACCACCAATCGAGTCCTGTTTTACTAAATTTCACTCCTTTATTAATTCCTGTACCTGTTACATTATCGAAAGTATGAATTCCATTCTCGGCTAACAAAAATTGGTAGTCAAGAGGGTTTATAGTAGCTATATCTGAATTTGTATTTGAGAATGTAATTTTACCTACATAGTCTGTCTTGGGGTTGTTATATGTGTCAAGCGCTTCCACTTTCACAGGTTGCCATGTTCCCAAATCATGAGGGTCTGGTACTTGCGATACAATGAATCCGAACAACAATGCAGGAGTAACTGCTACTGATAACCTGTGGTCAAACGCCTCAGTAGAATGAGCGCTTATTCCACCATCGGTTACCGATACCAATGCGGTTTCGGTTTTGTAAAGGTTCATACTGATTGTTGCTTCACCATTTGCAAATGTCAGCGCTTTGGTTGAGTTAAATGCTGTACCTCCAGACGTTGGATTTGTTGCCGGGGTGGTAGGCGTTGGCATATTATTGCCGGCCACAGCGGCTGCTGAAGGATTCGCTCCTGTATAGACCAGGTTTTTAGAACCTGTGTAGGTAGTTGCAGGGTTATTGAAAGCATCATAAGCCTTCACGAGAACTGTCTGACTTGAACCTGCAACTTGAGTATCAGCACCTGTAATGGCAAGATAAGCCGGAGTTGAATGATTTACAACTACAGGTAGTTGATGGGCATCAGAAGTGATACTAATTGAGCCATCCGTATTGGTAGCTGTAACTGAAGCTGTTTCAACCTTGTAGAGGTTCATACTGCTTGTTCCCACACCTAAGACAAAGGTCATTGCGGTAGGGGTTCCAAAAGCAGTTGCACTTACAACAGGGCTGGTAGCAGGAGTTGGTGAATAAGCCGGTGATATAGAGGCCCCGCTGAAGGTCAGTGATTTTGAACCGACAAACCTGGTAGCCACGTTGTTGAAAGCATCATAAGCCTTAACTGTAATGTTCTGAGGAACACCAGCTGTTTGAGTACCGGTACCGGTAATGGCCATGTAATTCTGGTCGGCATGACTGACTACTACTGTCAGTTTGTGAGTGTTAGCGCTGCTTGTACCGTCAGTGGCTGTTACCTGTGCTGTTTCAACATTGTAAAGATTCATCGCTGTTGTTACAGTACCATCTGCAAAAGTCAACGGAGTGGAAGTACCAAAAGCAATGCCTTTAACGATTGGGTTAGTAGCAGCATTTGGTGTATTCGGTGAAGGAATTGCTCCGCTGAAAGTCAGTGATTTTGCACCTGCATAGCCTGTAGCGATGTTATTGTAGGCATCATACATGGTAAGTGTAATATCCTGGCTAACACCTGCTGTTTGTATGCCATTACCAATAATAGCAAAATAGCTATTGGCAGCATGATTGACTGCAACCTGAAGGCGATAGTCATAACCTGTTATGGCAGGAGTGGTGATGCTTCCTGTTGTAGCAATGATGTGAGCTGTTTCAACGTTTGTAAGAATCATGCTTCGGGTAGCAGTTCCACCGACAAAGTTGATTGTGGTAGCTGTTCCGAAATTAATAGCTGTACCTGTCTTATTTGTGACCGTTGGATTGATCGCTGCATTGGGTGTATTTGGTGAAAGATTAGCTCCACTAAATGTTACTGCAACATCTCCGGCATAAGTAGTTGCCTGGTTGTTAAAGGCATCGTAAGCTTTGATTGTAATGTTCTGAGCAGCCCCTGCTGTTTGCGTTCCTGTTCCCGTTACTGCATAATAAGAAGCAGCTGCATGGTTTACATTTACCGCAAGTTGTGAATTGGGGTCGCTGCTGCGGGTAGCAACCCCCGCTGATACCTGATCTGTAGCGGTTATTACAGCGCTTTCAACCATATAAAGGTTCATGCTGGCAGTGGCAACACCATTATTGTCAAAGGTCAGTAATTGATCATTTCCCATCACGACACCATCCACTGTTGGGCTGGTAGCTGGCAGTAGTGAAGAATTAGCTCCTGAAAATCTCAGGGTCTTGGTTCCCGTATAACCTGTTGCAGGGTTGTTAAAGTTGTCATAAGCCCTAATGGTGATGGTTTGAGCAACACCTGCAACCTGATTTGCATTACCTGTAATTGCCAGATAGGATGGAACAGCTTGGGCAACAACTACATTAAGGCGGTTGGCTAAGGCTGCGTTTATGTTGACGCTTGTAGGAACTGTGAAACCTGCAGGATCAACATACGAAGCATTCGTGAAATTAGCAGCAATATCTGCTGTTTCTTCCTTGTAAAGGTTCATACTGGCAGTTGCTACACCATTGACAAAGGCAACGGTTGTCGCACCCAGAAAGTTTGTTCCATTTACTGTTGGATAAGACGAGGTGACGGGCGATTGGTTTGCTCCGGAAAAAGTAAGCGTTTTATCTCCCGTGAAACGGTTTGCCAGGTTACCGTAAAAATCGTATGCTTTAACGGTAATGGTTTGAGCCAGTCCTGCAGTTTGCGTCGCATTTCCTGTGATGGCCATATAGCTTGGTACATTGTGTACTACGTTAATGGCAGCAGAGGTTTGGTCTGTCAGTGTACCACTGGTGAACTGTATGTTTATTGACTCTGCGACGTTGTAGCTAAGGTTGGTGAATGTTGCAACACCAGCCACGGCTGCTTTCGAGGTTGTTCCCTGCAAACCTGCAGTACCTGTTGTAGTCCTGGTGGCTGTAACCGTTGCATCACTACCTGTTCCTGTAATTACAAGGTTACCAAACTGGTCCTTTACGTATATAACAGGTTGTGCATTAAATTCGATACCTGCTATAGGCTGATAAAGAAGTGCCGGTGCAGTGGCTATTGCCAGTTGAGTTGCTACACCATTAATTACTCGGACTGGAGCATGGTCAGTAATAGATATTGTATTGTATTTCCCGGTAATGGTTGCAACACCGGTACCAATTCCATTCATTTTGAAGGTAGCGGTGTATTGACCGGCTGCCGTATAGTTGGCCGTAATATCATTTGGTCCTGCAGGATCTACTCCATTCACAATGACTCCTAAATTCGTCGAAAGAGTAACAACACCTATGTTGTTGACAATCAGATTGCCCAGTGCATCTTTGAGTTGAACTGTAACCAATGTGCTTCCGTCGGCTGTGATCTGAGTATCAACAGCGCTGATGTCGATCATCGCCACTGCCGGTAACCCTTCTGTGATATCAACGGTGGTGATTGTATTTAATGTGGGTGAAACATCATCATTAAAACTACCTAAAACAGCCGATGCGGTTCCGGCACCATCAAACCTACCTGTAATAGTAGCCAAACCTACTCCGTTAACCGGAGTTGTGCCGGCAGTCAGTGTAGCCGTGTATTTCCCCGGGCTTAGATAGGATACCGCTGACAATACGCCCCTGTCAGAAGTAAATTTTACCGCACCTCTGTTGTTAACGATCAGGTTACCCAGAAAGTCTTTTAACTGAATCGTCAAAGTAGCCGTTCCATCGGTTGTCATTGTTGACTTGTCCGATACGAGTGTACTAGTCACCAAATTGGGCAATCCTTCGCTGATGGAAACCGAAGCACCATCTATAATTTCACCATTGGCTGGCCAGACTGCGCCGGACCAAACGCCTGGACCAGCTGTTTCATTAAAAGCTATCGAACCTGTTATCGCAGCAGTACCTACCCCATTATCAGATGCACCGTAACTGGCATAAAGAATAGCAGAATAGTTCCCTGAATTCGTTCCGTTGTAGGTGGCTGTTAAAGTTTGAGAACCATTGTTGCCGCCAAAACCGCCTAGATTGGTTGTGACACTGACGACTCCGTCATTGGTTGTGCGTAAATTGTCAAACTGGTCATACAACTGCACGTTAACGGTTTGAGTTCCGTTGGTAGTCATTGTGCCTGCATCAGGAGTGATCTTTGTATGTGCCAGCGATGCGGGTGCAGGTGATACTGCGATGGTATAAGTCTGATCAAAGAGTACATCACCCAGCTTGGCAGTAATAACATTAGCTGCAGTAGTACTTGTTACTGGAATTTGAAATACATAAACTCCATCTGAACCAGGTACATTGCCGTTGGCCACCTGATGAGTGCCCTCCTTTACAACTCCGTCAAGCAATACTGATAGATTTTGACAGGAATAAAGTAAGTTTCCCTGTGCATCACGCGGAGTCAGGGTAACCACGACTTCCTCACCTGCAATTTTATTGGATGAATCAATTGAAACAATTGACTTTAATGTAGAAGCAGAAAAAGCACCAGGTCCTACCACGATGTTTTGTTGCTCGCCGCTCTTATAGGCAAAAGCTTCATCAGCGGCACGTAACCAATAGGCGCCAATGGTGTTGATCCTGATTTGGTTGGTAAATTCCTTTACTCCATGATTCGTTGCAGCAGGTGCAAACGATTGAAGACCCATAGGGAAAGCCACCAATACATCATTATCTGATTTAAACTTAATATTACCTGCATAATCAATACAGGTATTCCAGAAGATGTCACGTGCTGTCACTGTTGTTGAGAACGGTGTCCCTGCCGATTGTGTCGTTCCTGCCACTACCTTGAAATTATCAAGAGGCGCATTCAAAACGGTAATAGGCGCTGTCGTTCCTGCTACAGCGCTTGAAACGTCTTTAATGGTGATCGTTGGCGAAAGATTGGGAGTCAGTTGACTTTGATCGGAATTAAAGAATTTAAATCCCCCAATATTTGTTAATACACCCTTGACAAATGTTTGATTTCCATTGGCAGGTAAGATGCGTGCAGTGCCATTGGCCGATGAAGTGGCGGTGGTTGTCCACTCTAAATTGTTCGGCCCGTTGAAGTTGGTTTGTATATTTTCATATTGGTCATATACTGTTGCAGTAACCGTAAAAGGAGTACCAGCAATGACAGCACCGTCAGCTGCCAGTGTCCAATGATGAATGGCTGCAGGGTCGACTGTAAACGTCGTCGAGGTACTCGTTACGCTTGGGCTGCTTATGGTAGCCGTAAGCGATTCAGAACTGCCCGCCTTGGTAAGTGTTACTGATTGAGAACTCAATACCCCGGCCACAAAAGGAACAGTTGTAACTGGAGTTCCTATTAAAGTTGAGGTACTGGTTAGGGTTGGCGTACCTGTATAATCGGTTACTGTATACCCGTTGACATCGCGCGCTGTAATTTTTACACCGAAAGGCATACCGGCCGTTTGAGTTAAGATGCTTCCACCGGCGGCAGCTTCGATCAGAAAGTTATTAACCGGCAAGGTTGCCTGGGTAATCGTGTTTGAACTTGGGCTGGTGACCCCGGAATTGTATGCCCTAACGCGGTAGTAATACGTTGTATTATTCTTTAGTCCTATTATGCTGTAGCTTGTTGCTGTACCAACGTCCTTATTCTGAAATCCGGAGACGTAAGTGTTAAATGCGCCATCGGTTGCAACATCGAGGTAATATTTGATTGCGCCTGATGATGCGTTCCAGTTGGCCGTAAAGCTGTTGGCCTTGACCGACGTTACGGCTGTCGCAACAGGTGGAAGAATTGAAATTCCACCTACCTGGGCACAGATACGGATCTCTGAACCCATAGCATTAAGCGCAGCTACGTCAAGAGGGATTGTGATGGTAGCGCCACTTGTGCCATAATAAGTACTGCCAGAAACATAAGGCACTCCCGCAGAAGTAGGAGTTATTCCCGAATAAGATCCCAAAGGGGTATCTGTACCAAAATAATTAAAAATTGTGGTTCCCAGACTAGTATCCGTTGTATGGAGATCTGCACTGAGGTAATTATCTGCAGCGTAGAGGTTTAAAGTCAAAGGGCCATTAATAAAATAGGAAAATAACAGGGTAAACGTTACACTTGCTGAGGTGATCGTACCTCCTGTCTTGTTAAATATGAAATACCCTTTATATTGCATGCCGCCGATATTATAAGTTACACCGGAGTTATAACCTGGACTATATTGCCAGCCACCCGTGTAAATAGAACCGGAACTGGCAAACGTAGCATTTGAACCATAATTCAGAGATAAAACCGTATTTGAAGCATCATGTGTACCGTGAAGCACATAACCTTCCTGGGCTTGAAGTGTATTCAACTGAAGCAAGCCAAAAAGAAGCATCACAAGCAGGATTACCCGGCGACCTGTTTGACGGGTCGCTGCATTGATTGTATTGATTGTATTTGTTTTCATAGTTACCTCCTTGTTTGGCTTGTTTCTAAATTGGTACTTAACCGGCAGGCTCTTTGCATTTTAAGTGCAAGCGGATTAACGGGCTTACTGCAGTCGCTGCAATGCCAATAACCGAAAGCATCAAAGCCCCGAATACCTTCCATTTCGCAAATTGTAGGATTGAAATACGATTCAGCTTCTAAAGCGTAACCCGATACATGTTGGCTTACAGGGTCGGACTGGAAGTTTTGTACGACCTGAAGCTGGAGGTCAATGCACTTTTGTAACACCGCAGCCTGATCAGCCACCGTTTGCCCCCACGAACTTACAGCTCCCAGCAGCAACGCGAAAATGAGTAGAAATCTTTTCATAGTTTTGATATTATATTATTGTTTTTAAATATTTTATAGTTCTCGTTTTTCATCGTTGAATGTGAGTTTTATATTCGCTATTCGTTTTCATCTCCAATTATTGATTATTTGTTACAGTTACTCTTACCGCCAACCGGTTTGCACTCTCGGTGCAGTTTACAGTTTGACTTGCGTAATAATGCTGCCCGTTGACCAATTCTTCTGAACCCGTATATAGTGTTCCACCGAATGAAAGAGAATACCACTTAATTCCCAAGCCCTTTGGCGACAGATCACTCACTGTCGGTGTTTGTGCAACCAAACTTCCGGCGGAAAACAGTATCATGAATATGAGTATGTATCGTTTCATCGTTTCAATTTATCTGTTTTCAATTCTCTGTTTCAATTCTTTGTTCATTTATACTCTATCGTTGTTCCCGTTCAGGCTCTATGAAGTACCGGAACTGGGGTTGTAAGGGCTATTGAACGACAACTTCAGTGGAAAGCGGACCTTCGCACTTATCCTGTTCCGTTATAGAGGCCCTAATTTTATCACCTGCAATTAAAGATACACCAGTAGAAGTAACCCAGACCCCAGAACTAGGTGAGGCAAAGCTTAAAAAGCTACCATTCTTATAAATAGTGATAAGGTCATCAGTAGTACTGGTACCACTTATTAATACAGATTCACCAGCATTAATAGATGAATTCACGATAGCAGTAGCAGTAGATATTGCCCGAACCTTCATCGTTAAATCTATCGCAAATGGTGCGTTGCAACCTCTACCAGTATTGGTAATACCAGTTATCCGAAGTATTTTTCCGTTGTTGGTGGCAGTCAATGAGGCTGTGGTGAAATTGGCCACATCTGAAAGGGAATGAACCTCATCAGATGTCTTTGCAACTCCATCAATTGTATAATCAACCTTAAAGTAGCTGTTATCCAACAATCCATATAAATTGACTCTGGCTGTTTCACCATCACAATATGTTCCTGGCAAATCAGCTCCCGTTAATGTTGGCAGTGGGGAAACATATATAGTTGCAGCTCCCCCTGTGAACCCATTACTGCGGGTACAATTTGCATCCTGTACTGAGACAAGCGTATAAGTGGTACTTGTGGTAATAGGTGTGGTGAAAACAGCAAACGGAGTTCCGCTGGTAACACTTGTTGCAGTATGATTGGCAACACCATCGTTATATATAATCGTGAATTGTCCTGACCCTGCTGTCTTAGTCCAGGTCAATTGGCCGGCACCTGTTACACAGAAAGGTCCGTTGGCAGTAAGGCTACCTTGTGGTTCAAGGTGCGCAGTAACTGCAAATCGGGTGCTGCTCTCGACCCCATTTACAGTTTGGCTGGCTAAATAAGTTGCACCGTCAACCAAAGCAGTAGTCGAAGGACTTCCTATCAGTGTTCCTCCGGCAGTATACCATTTAATAGTACCGCCACTGAAAGCCGGTGAAACGACCAGATCGCTCACATGCGACTGAGCCATCGCGGTTGCGGCACCCAGCAGTATCATGATTATGAGTATGTATCGTTTCATCGTTTTCATCTATCTGTTTTCAATTCTTTGTTTCAATTCTTTGTTTATCTATTCAATATCGTTTTCCCCGTTCAGGCTCCCAAAAGAGAAGCAACGGGGGCTGTATGGTTAACCTGGTGGGTCCGGAGGCGCTATTGATGCAGGTAATGTTTCGGCACTTGTACATACACCACTGGTAAATACAGCTTTAAACTGATAACCACCCATGCCGTCGGGATTACTGATATTAAGTTTAATAGAAGTTGTTCCACTATATATTCCGCCTTCAGGAATGCTACTCCAGCCACTTCCTGCATTAACCCACCATTGGATGGTACCAGTGCCGGCAGTAGTGGTAAAAGTTATTGGGTCAGATGTATTCAATATGCCATAATCTCTTGGATTAGCGCCTGCAACAGAGGCTGGATATAATGTAACTGTTACCGCTTTTCTGTCTGTGCTTTCTACTCCATTGACCGTTTGGCTGGCATAATAATGATTACCATTGACCAGTAAGGTGGTTGAAGGTAAAAGGTTTCCGTCCGTCGCGGCATCATACCATTTGATTTCAGTACCTGTAGTTGTTGCAAGGTCGCTTACTTTGGGTGCAAAATAAACCACAACATTGTCAGTGATATGCAAAACAGGATCGTCGGTTGTACCGCCGTATTCGACAACATAACCCCTGATTAAAGGATCATAATCGACTGGTAAATTGTTCCATTTACCTAAGCCTCCGGAGGAATAAAATTGGACATAATCTTCAGTATGAGCTGAGCCATCTGGCTGATTAGCTGCCCAATTTGCATATTTTCCTGAAACTGCAGAGCCATAAGTAACACCATTCCAGAAAACTGTACCAGCTTCGGGACCTGTTACCCACTTCCATGTTACCCCATCAGATGCTGCATTTGCACCCATCCAGCCATCGCCAACCAATTTCGCTGCACAAAATGCGTTTTCTTCGGCTGACATAACGGTAACCAGATAACCCTGCAATCCAAAATACTTTCTGAGGTTTGCTGCAGTATTTGCATCGGTCCACGAAATACCCTCATTTGTTACAAACTCATAAAAGTGTCCGTTACCGGTAAAAGGCAAAGCTGAGTTCAGGCTAAAGGTAATTACACGCGCTGAAGTTGTGGGGCTTGCTGAGGTGTTGGTATAGGTTACCATGCGTAAAGTTGCCTGATAATCGGCTGCAGTTGCCGATCCACTTAGTGTAAGCACTCCGGTCGTAGCATTGTAAGATGAAGTAATGCCACCACTTGCCGCACCGTTTAATCCCAAAACATCCTGACCGGCAACAAAATTGCTGCTGACCGACACTGTGGCACCAACCAGAGGAGTGACACCTGTGGTAACTAAAGCATTGCCGGCAATGTTAACTGCTGTGTTTTGTGCAATTACAGTTCCTCCACTGGTTACATTGAGCGATTGTGCATTTGCTTTATTGGCTAAAACAGCAAAACTGAACAAAAGCACTAACATTGCCATGGTTTCTATACCTCCTTTATGAAAAGAAAGCCTGTTGATTGATGTAAAAATCTTCATAAACTGACTCATTTATAATTCGCACATTTAAGCCTTTACCTTGTTGCACAGCCTTGCCTGATTCATCAGGGTAAACCGTTCGTGATATGTTGTGCCAACTACCAAATTAGTAGTAGTAATTGGACTTGATATTTGTGTTTCTCCGATGGAAGCAGTATACCACTTAATAGTACCTCCACTCGAAGGTGAAACGACCAGGTCGCTCACATGCGACTGAGCCATCGCCGTTCCGGCTGCCAACAATAACATGAATATGAGTATGTATCGTTTCATCGTTTTTATCTATCTGTTTTCAATTCTTTGTTTCAATTCTTTGTTCATCTATTCAATATCGTTTTCCCCGTTCAGGCTCCCAAAAGAGAAGAAACGGGGACTGTAAGTTTTAGAAGGATCGTATGGCGCGTACATTGAAGGCATTAGACTTATTGAAAGTGAATGAAGCAGTACCATCATAAAACCAGACACCATGCACTTGAGTAGAGTTAACTTCACTGGAGCTGAAATAACTAGTACCGGTATCAAAGTTTCCAAAAACTGCCTTTTGAGTATAAAGAGCCGATAGTTCATCTTGACTTGGCATATACCATCCTGTTCCTAATGCAACACAAAGCCTGGCTGCGATACCTGGCGTATTACAACCATTCAATATTGCTGTTGTATTAGCCTGCCCAGATCCAAAAGCAGTAGAGGTTCCTATTAGTGTAGAGCAACCCCATTCCACACGACCCTGGTCAGAGCGTGCAGCAATCAGGCCAGTAGATCCATTAGTACGGAATACAATTCCATCATCCCTGAATTCACCAATAAAAGTACCGGTAGCACCAGTTGGAAACGAAACGACATTTCCGTAAGCTGTGCCATCACTGTTCGTAGCGTATGCTCTTACATAGTAGGTTTTATTAGCAATCAATCCTCCGATGAAGGTATTCGTAAAACTGCCCGTTCCGCTACCACCTGTTGTACCGCCATTTGCAATGGTTGGGTTATCAGAGGAATAACTCCAGCAGATTCCGCGGTCAGTTACGGCACTTCCACCTGTATTTGTAACATTACCGCCACTTGTGTAGGGAACTATAGTTGTCCCTGTGGTAATTGCAGTGGTAGTAACAGTTGCAAGGCAAGGATTAACCGTTACGCTTGTGGTTGCCTCGCTACCGCACCAATTGGCATTGGTATATTTAACGGTTACTATTCCGGCAGTTGCTCCGGTAACGATACCACTGCCATCTATACTTGCTGTGCCCGATCCGGGTAAAATTGACCAGGTTCCGTCTGCTGTTGCATCGGTAAAGGCCGGGGTAGTTGAACCTACGCAAACGGTAGATGCTCCTCCAGCGATTGCAGCCACAGAAACCGGATGAACAGAAGCGTTGGCATCGTTACAATCTAATGAATTAGTTACATAACCTGTGGGTGCTCCAGTACAAGTTGCCTGAGTAACCGATGGATTTCCATAATTATCACCATCAGCATCAGCATAATAAATAACAGTCGTATTTACGGTTACTGTTATGGCTAATCGTGCAGTACTTTCAATTCCGTTTACCGTTTGGCTGGCATAATAAGTAGTGCCATTTATCAGAGATTTAGTAGCAGGAGTTATATATTCAGTGCCACCGGTAGGAGCATTATACCATCTTAATGTACCAGTATGTGTCACATCTAAGTTAACTAAGGTCAGACCGCCTCCGGGAAATGCCCTTGCAGTTCCGGCTGCCAGCAGTATCATGATAATGAGGATATGTCGTTTCATATTTTGAGCTTTGGATTCATCTGTCTTTATTTGTTTTGATTGCCCCGGAATGCAGGAATTTTAGCACCTAAACTCCGGGGGATCTCACTTAACCTGGAGTGGTACAGAAGGTTTGTTCTGCAGCACCTGTTGGAGCATCAGGAACTGTTCCGGGGAAATCGGCGCCTACAATTCCTAAATTATCACTATTTACTACACCTGTTGCTCCGGAAACGGTAAAAGACATAGCACGCACACCAGTCAGCGTATAATTGGCTGTTGGGGTGATTGAAATTGTAGCCGTGTAAATGGTACCACTTGCAAATGTTGTAGTAACTATAGGACTCCAGGTTACCGTTGCAGCAAACTGAACCGAATTAGTTGCCACCGTCACTGGCGTTGCTCCTGAAACTGGTGCAGTAATACCGGTAATGGCAAGTTCTGTGATGGTTGCTTTGGTGATATCACCAGTTAGGGCTGGCTGAGTTAAGGTATAGTTTGCAATATCAGCTCCCGAAATTGTCATTGGTGCTGTTGAAACATTTATGCCAGTGCCAAAACCTGCCTGGGCAAATGTTCCTGTCGTTGCATTTCCAAGAACAACATCTTCAGTTCCTACCTTGCCCGATAAAGTGGCTCCGGTAATTGCTGCATCAGTATTGCCATCATATGGTTTGCTAGTTACAACTGAATTGATTACCGTCAAAGCTTTCTGGGTGATATTACCTGTCAGCGTTGGCGGAGTCAGGTAATAGTTACCAGATTTCGTCCCTGATATTGTCATTGGGGTGGTGGTAACTGATTTTCCTGAACCAACTGAAGCATTGTTAAAGGTTCCTGCTGTTGCATTTCCCAGTGTAACATTTGCTACATCTCCGGCAAGAACACCAGATAATTCTGCAAGGGTGATGGCTGCCGTAGCATTTCCATCGTATGGTTTGGTAGTTACAACTGCATTGATTACCGTTAACTCGATGGCTGTGATTTCACCAGTGAGCGTTGGCTGTGTCAGGTAGTAGTTACCAGATTTCGACCCTGAAATTGTCATTGGGGTGGTGGCAACTGATTTTCCTGAACCAACTGATGAATTGTTAAAGGTGCCTGCTGTTGCATTTCCCAGGGTTACATTCCCGGCATCTCCGGCAAAAACACCGGATAATTCTGCAAGGGTGATGGCTGCCGTAGCATTTCCATCGTATGGTTTGGTAGTTACAACTGCATTAATGACCGTTAACTCTTTCTGGTTGACTGTTACAGCAGTTTGTGTTCCATCTGCTAAATCACATCCAGAACCTGTTGGTGTAAAATGTGGGCGATAATACCATGTTCCTACTGATGGTGGTATATCACCGTTGGTTACTGTTTCTTCTGTACCTGTACCTGCGGTTACATTATTTGAACGTATCCAGGTAACTGAACCGCCCATACCATCCTTAACAGTAGCGCTGAACGATACTGAACCTCCGTAGGTTATTGAAGCGACTGGAGATGTAATTGCATCCCATGAAGGATCATTATTCACTGTTACAACCACTTTACCAGTTTGTGCTTTGTAACATGCAGATGTCGAAGCATCGGTAACTTTAACCAAGGTATAGGTAAACGTGTGGGCCCCCATAGTAGTAACTGCTACCGTTGCACTGTTGCTTCCTGAAGTGGAAACTGTCTGTTGTGCACCACCGTCAATGGTATAAGTAAAGGTATATGGTGCTGTACCACCTGCACCCGTAAAGGTTACCAGCGGTGAATCAGCTCCCACACATACCTCAGCGATGGCAGGTGCTGTAATTGTTGCTGTTGGCAGCAGATTGATGGTAACTGAAGCGCTTACCTGAACGGTTCCGCAATTTGCCGATGCCGGTGCAGTATAATATATAGTATAGGTTCCGGCAGTACTGGCACTCGGATTGAAGACCCCTGTTGAAGCGTCAACGGTAATTCCTGAAGCAGAATAGGTTCCATTCATATAAGCTCCGGTACCTGTTAATGTTGGTGTTGCTGTTGTAATTCCCTGGCAGAAAGGAGAGCCTGAATAGCTTAAAGTAGCTGTTGGCGAACCGGTAATGGTAATATTGGCAGTTTTGGTTTGAGGTGCACAACCTCCTGCACCGGATACAAAATAAGTAATGGTATAGTTTCCCGGTAAACTTGATGATGGGTTGATAATTCCCGAACCAGCGTTTATATTCAATCCTGATGGGGATGCCGAGAAGGTACCCGAATTTGGATTGACTAAATTAACTGTCACAGCGCTTCCTGAAGTACAGAAAGGTGAACCGGTATAAGATATGGAAGAAATCAACGGCGCTGTGGTAATGGTTACCTGGGTAGTTGCATCGTTCTCGGTACATCCAGATGCCGGAGTATTGATATGGTAGGTTACAGTATAAGTTCCGTTGTTACTTGAACTGGGGGTTATAGCTCCGGTTGAAGCGTCTAATGTCAATCCGGGAGTACTGGAATAAACTCCACCGGCAGTTCCTGTTCGGGTAACTTCCTGTGTGCCGTTTAAACTTTTACAAAAAGTAGTACTGGCATAAAAAATAGCAGCCTGAATAGAACCGGAACTGATTGTGGCGATTACTGTTACACGTGCATTACCAGGGTTTACTGAACAATCTGGTGTACCGCTGACAGCGTCCACATAATAGGTTTTGGTTACAGCCAGTGAAGGCGTGGTAAATGATGGACCTGTAGCTAGAGCTGTTCCGTAAAATGGTACATCGTACCATTTAATGGTTCCTGTTGTTGCAGTGGCCTTCAAAACAACTTCACCAGCGCCACAGCGTGAAGCCGGGGTCGAAGTTGCAATCTGGGAAAAGGCAGGAGCTGCAAAAAATCCAAGAGCTACAAGAAGAAATGTGATTCTTGTAATCAGTTGTAAGCTTTGTTTTAATAATCGAAGTAAATGTGTTTTCATAGTATGATGATTTTTAAGTATATTCTTCTTATTTAACAAGTGAATTATTTTCAAGCTCCTCTTTTCCTACCAACTCTGCAACGACAAGCGAAAGCTTTTCAAAATCGTCGGTCTTGGAGAAGAAATAATCAGCACCTGCCGAGATGGCCATCTGCCGGAAATAATCGAATGAAAAAAATGTGAGGATGATGATTTTTATAATCTGCTCCTCTTTGCGTATCTCTTTCAAAACATCCAGACCACTTAATCCGGGCATCTTAATATCGATAATAGCCAGATCAGGTTTTAATATGCGTATTGCTTCAAGAGTATCCGGTCCGTTCTTATAGAAACCAACAATCTCCACTTGCTTGTAAATGGCGAGCATTTCAAATAAGCAATTAATGGAATACAATGAATCGTCGGCTATTATTACCTTCATGATAGATTTCGTAATTTAACACCGCGAAAATAGGATACTGTTTATTGAACTCTTGTAGTAGAAAGAATAAATCCTTGTAGGGGATTGCTGATCTTTGTGTAGGGGAAATACTACAAAAATGGCTAACAAAGTGAAGGTGAGAAGATGAGAAATAAGTGGTCAGTATTCAGTGAAAAGTAATAAGTAAAAAGTAAGAATTAAGAAGTAAAAACAAATTAGGAATAAGGAAGAGAGTTGCATTGTATTTTTGTCGTAGAGGTCCCGAGCACTCGGGATGTAATCCGCTTTAATCCGTGTAATATTTTTCTGCAATCCTTGCAATCTGATTGAATGAGTTTGCGATGATGAAGATGAATGTGCTCCGTTCAATTTTTATAACGAACCTTATTTTTAAGAAGTATTTCAAGGCAATTATGCATCAAACGGGATAAATTTGTACACTCCCCTTGAATAAGGAATTAATACGAAATTTCTGACAACTTTGCCACTTTTGCCACCTTTGCCAGTTGTATTTTTTCAATAAAATCAGTCTTATGCCTTAAAAAAAACACCCATTGATCTGCATTTGGTAAAAAGTACAAGTGGCAAAAGTGGCAAAGTTGGCAAAGTTGGCAAATTTGGCGCACCAGTCGACAATAGATCACACGGTACTTCCAGCATTGTGGCTATTGTAATTACATATCCTATCAATCAGATAGTTAACATGAAATAAAATCCCTTCGGGATTGCCTCCGTTCAAGATTTAGGTCAATTCAGCAATTATGCTTCTCTACTTATTGCCTGTCACTATGCTCCAACAACGCGCCCACTACAATAAGATCTGTATCTGTACTCTATCTGTATTAAAATGACGTTTTTAGTACAGATAGAGTACAGATACAGATCTTATTGTAGTGGGCGCGTTGTTGGAGCATAGTGACAGGGCGATTAGGGGTGAATGTTTGTAAGAACCAGGTAGTCAAGGACTTAGATGAAACGAACCAAAACAAATTGAAGTGAACTAAAGTACTTAAAGTGCCTAAAGTATTTGGGCACCCTCAACTTTAGGCACTTTAGTTCACTTTAGACACTTCATAATAACGATTAAATCAGGTGGTTTTCTATACAGTATTTTGTAAGTTCGGTGTTTTTATTCATGTCCATCTTATTCATTATCCGACTTCTGTAGGTACTGACAGTTTTGTCGGAAATACAAAGTTCAAGGCCGATATTCTGAAGTGACTTCCCATTGGCCAGTTTGATCATGATTTCGAATTCACGTACTGAAAGAAAATCATGTATCTGCCCTGCCACATGGCCTTCAAGCTGAAGAGCCATTCTTTCAGCCAATGATTGCGAAATGTATTTTCGACCGGTCGATATTCTATTTATGGCCAGAAGAAGTTCTTCCGAAGCTGTATCTTTGGTTAGGTACCCCGAGGCGCCAAGTTTAAGGGCACGTACAGCATATTGTTCCTGTGGATGCATACTCAGCATAAGTACATTTACGGAAGGATATTTTGATTTAACCAATTGAAGAACTTCCATTCCATTTTTATCAGGAAGTGAAATGTCAAGCAACATGATATCAAATACATCAGTCATTAAAAATGTTAAAGCTTCATTCCCGTCATTTGCTTCAACAATTAACGTTACTTCTTCAAGTTGCCGGAGTATTTGCCGGAGACCTTCACGGACGATTTTATGGTCGTCACAAATCAATATCTTCATAAGAAAATAATGGGTTTTTTTATTTGACAGTTTAAATGTACGCTTGGAAATCCATCCCGAGTACAAGGGATTGGACTTCGACTGCAAACATTATATTCATTTACTTATTGTGAGGCCAAATTTATATAAAAAAAACCATTAAAAAGAAATGTTAAACCATTTATTTAGAATTCAGAGGTAGAATAATCTTTATATCTGTACCACCACCATTTTCACTTTTAATTTCAAAAGTTCCACCCATTGAAGCCGCTCTTTCTTTCATACTGATAATACCGAATGATTTTTTGTTTTTTATTTCATCTTGTGAAATTCCAAGCCCGTTATCAGAAATCATAAAATGCACCAAATCGCCGATTTTTGATAAAGCGATTTTAGCACTTTTAGCCATGGAATGCCTTGCAATATTGGTAAGAGATTCCTGCAGTATCCTGAAAAGTGTCAGTGAGTTCTCAGGATAGATAATTAAATCGGGATCCATATTGAGCAAAATTTCCACCCCTGTGCGTTCTTCGAATTCCTTGGTATACCATTCAATCGCTGCTTCAAGACCAAGATCGTCGATAATTTCTGGTCTCAACTGGGAAGTAAGCCGCTGAACGGTTTTGATGGTTTCACTAACAAGATTCGTCACCTTGATGATTTTTGTAACTGCTTCATTGTCTCCAACCGTCCTTTTAATGATTCCCAGGTCGATCTTAACTGCTGTAAGCGCCTGCCCTAAGTCGTCATGCAGTTCACGGGAAATGGCTATTCTTTCATTTTCCCTAACTTGTTCGATATATTGTGACAATTGTTTCAATTGATCCAAAGAGTTCCTTACTTCTTCTTCCGACTTTTTCCTTTCGGTAATGTCTTGCACTGTTCCCAACCACTTATGTGGATTCCCAGATTTGTCATACATAATTTCCGCCTGTTGATGAACGTTACGTTCTACCCCACCCGATTGAATAATCCGATGGTCCAGGCTAAATGAAGTTCGGGTATCCCAGGCAGCTATCAGGTTCATTTGAACATAGGACAAGTCATCAGGGTGTACACATTGATAAAACAACTCCATGGTAGGGCTTACTGACTGAGGTGTAAATCCAAATATCCGGAAAGTTTCATCCGACCATTGCAATTGATGAATAGAGTCCTCCAACTCCCAGCTTCCTAAGTGGGCAATTTGTTGTGCATTGGTAAGAGTAGCCTCACTTTCCTTCAATGACTTCACGGCCTGCTGACGTTCAGTAGCATCGGTACCGATACCAATCAAATAGGTCTGACCATTGCTTTCGAATTTGACACCCGTCAAAAGAAATGGGATTAAATGACCATCTTTGGCCAAAAGAGGAGTTTCAATTGAAACCTGGCCTGAATCCATCACGTTTTCAAGGGATGCCAATACGGCTACCCTTGTTTCTGGCAAATGCCATTCGGTCACATGACGGCCCTCCATCTCTTCGGGTTGGAATCCAAAGAGTGTTTCATGGCTTTTGTTCCAGGCTACCATCTTTAATTCAGGGTAAGTGTAAAGGTAAAAGATGCCGGGAATACTGTTTAATAAAGCTTTTGTAAATAATTGCTCCACTCGTAGTTTTTCATCCTGCTTTTTAAGTGCATCATTGATACTGATCAATTCATTGGTGGTTTTTTTTAGCAATGTGGCATTATTGATAAGTAATTGTTTTTTATTGAAAAGATCAATAAATACTTTGATTTTACTCATCAGAATTTGATTACGAATTGGTTTGTTGATAAAGTCGACTGCACCGGATTTATACCCCATGATCAATTCCTTTTCATTGATTTGAGATGCAGTCAGAAAAACAATGGGCACTTTGTTTAAAGTTCTTTTTGCATTTAACTTTACGGCCAGTTCATAACCGCTCATTTCGGGCATATGCACATCGATAATGGCCAGCGCCAATTCAATACCCTTTGTTTTCTCCAGCGCTTCAACACCAGAGAGCGCCTGGATCAGATTAACATTACTCTTACGTAGGAGAGATTCAAGTAAGATGAGATTTACCTGAGTGTCATCAACAATAAGTAGGTTCGGGAGAAGTTTCTTATGCATGGTCAGCGCTAGTTAGATTCCGAACCTAAGAAGTCGAACTTCTTCTGTCCAGGAAAGCTTATAATTAAATATTTATTTATAAAATAAAGATTGCCAAATTGATTTTATCTTTTAATATTGATTCATAAACTTAATGCTCAGTCAACAGTGCGATATAATAGAAACCTATATGAAATCGTACTTGCTTTGATCATGATTTACCACGATAAAGATATATAAATATATCTTAAATTGATACTCAACTGAAGAATTATATTTATATTACCTTTTAATTAGAAGAGTTGTTGTGGAATAAAGTCGGTATACAGGCCTGTTCAATGTTAAGAAGTCCTATAAACAAAAGGATTTCATGAGTGACTAATCAAAATCTAGACTTTAATCTGAATAGAAAATTTATATAAGGAAGGTTCAAAATACATAAACCATTCATCGCTTTGTTTCCAATACTTACAGATTTATGGATTGAGTGGTGACATTTTATAGTTTCATTAAATTTGGTACGGAACTCAAATAGATTAAATTTCGATATTTTCAATTCCCCTTTTAAACAATCTACCGAAATCATTGTTATAAAGTTGTATAAACAAAAGCGATATTCTGTATCTAATTAAGAAGACAATTTTATCTTTATATTATAATTCGGAATATAAATGTCTGTTTAATTTTCATTTTAAAAAATAATGTGCATATTTGCATCAAATTAAAAAGCAAATGACAGGTTTTACTAACATTTCCCTACTTGATCTCATTACCGGTATTCTACTAATTTGGATACACGATTGAGGATGGTATGGGTAAAACTATAAAGCTTAACAAAAGCCATTCTCAATTTAGGGGATGGCTTTTTTTTTCATCAAATGGAAACAAGAAATAAAACAAATAGCTATGAGCGACAGATTGTACATTTTTGACACGACTTTGCGCGACGGGGAGCAAGTCCCTGGATGTCAGTTAAATACCGTCGAAAAGATTGAAGTGGCACGTGCTCTGGAAGAGTTGGGTGTGGATGTCATTGAGGCAGGCTTCCCTATTTCAAGTCCCGGCGATTTCAATTCGGTAGTCGAAATATCCAAGGCCGTTACCTGGCCAACCATTTGTGCCCTCACCCGTGCAGTTGAAAAAGACATTGATGTAGCTGCCGAGGCCCTCAAATTTGCAAAAAAAGGCCGCATCCATACAGGTATTGGAACCTCGTTTTATCACATTCATTACAAGCTGAATTCCAATCAGGATGAGATTATTGAACGGGCCATTGCAGCGGTTAAATATGCCAAAAAGTATGTTGAAGATGTTGAGTTCTATGCTGAAGATGCCGGTCGTACCGAAAATGAATACCTGGCCCGTGTGGTGGAGGCAGTCATCAAAGCAGGCGCCACGGTGGTAAACATACCTGATACAACGGGTTACACCATGCCCCATGAGTTTGGCGCCAAGATCAAATACCTGATCGACAATGTACCCAATGTGCACAAAGCCATTTTATCGACCCATTGCCACAACGATTTGGGAATGGCCACTGCCAATACCATTGCAGGAATCATGAACGGAGCGCGTCAGGCCGAGGTTACCATCAATGGAATTGGTGAACGGGCAGGAAATACTTCGCTCGAAGAGGTGGTGATGATCCTGAAAAGCCGCTATGCCATTCTGAACATCGACACCAACGTCAATACCAAAAATATTTACAAAACTAGCCGTTTGGTTTCAAACCTGATGAACATGCCTGTTCAACCCAACAAAGCAATCGTTGGCCGCAATGCATTTGCTCATTCATCAGGAATTCACCAGGATGGCGTATTGAAAAACCGTGAGAATTATGAAATCATGAACCCTACTGATGTGGGTATCAACGAATCGAGCATTGTACTCACTGCCCGCAGTGGACGCGCCGCATTGAGATACAGGCTGGAAATTATGGGCTTTGAACTCGATAAGGAAAAACTGGATGATGTTTATGAACAATTCGTCAAACTGGCTGATAAAAAGAAGGACATCAAAGACGATGATGTGGCAGCTCTTTTGGGTGATGTAAAACAGAAAGAGCGAAGAGTCAAACTGGACTTTCTTCAGGTGGTTACTGGTAAAGGATTGGTGCCAATTGCGAATGTACGACTGAATATTGCAGGTGAGATTCTTGATGCCACTGCTTCAGGAAATGGTCCGGTGGATGCAGCCCTGAAAGCTGTTAGGAAAATCATTCACCGTAAAGTGATACTGGAAGAATTCCTGATACAGGCCATCGCACATGGCAGCGACGATCTGGGAAAAGTTCACATGCAGGTAAAACATGAGGAGGATATTTACCATGGCTTTGGCGCCAATACTGATATCATAACAGCATCGGTGGAAGCATTTCTGGATGCAATTAATAAGATTCCGGGAGCGGCTAAGGTCAAAAGCGAGTAGGAAGTGATCAGTAAAAAGTATTCAGTAATCAGTATTCAGTAAAAAGTATTCAGTAAAAAGTATTCAGTAAAAAGTAAATAAGAAATAAGAAATAAGAAAATAAACAATGGAAGCAAAGACTTTATTCGACAAAATTTGGGATGCGCATGTAGTTAAACAAGTGGAAGGCGGCCCTGATGTATTATATATTGACAAGCATTTTATTCATGAAGTGACCAGCCCTGTTGCTTTTCTGGGCCTTGAATCCCGTGGATTAAAAGTGCTGCGTCCTGAGAAAACAATTGCAACTCCCGACCACAATGTGCCGACCATCAATCAACATCTGAGTATCAAAGATGAATTGTCGCGTAAGCAGGTTAAGATGCTGAAAAGTAATTGCGAAAAATACGGCATCGTGCATCATGGATTGGGTAGCGAAGGTCACGGCGTGGTTCACATCATTGGACCTGAAATGGGAATTACCCAACCCGGCATGACCATTGTTTGTGGCGACAGTCATACCTCTACCCACGGCGCTTTCGGAGCCATTGCTTTCGGAATTGGCACCAGCGAAGTGGAAATGGTGCTGGCCAGCCAGTGCATCATGCAACCCAAGCCAAAGAAAATGCTGATATCTGTTAATGGCAAACTGAATAAAGGCGTAACAGCCAAAGACATAGCCTTGTATTTCATCTCCAGAATATCGACTTCAGGGGGTACAGGCCACTTTATAGAGTTTGCAGGATCTGCCATCGAAAGTTTATCCATGGAAGGCCGCATGACCCTTTGCAACATGAGCATCGAATGTGGTGCACGCGGTGGAATGATTGCGCCGGACCAAACTACATTCGACTATGTTAAAGGACGCGAATTTGCTCCTAAAGGTGAAGCTTGGGATAGGGCGCTGGCTTACTGGAAAACCCTTAAATCAGATCCTCAATCAATATTTGATGCTGTATATATGTTTGATGCAGAAAGCATTGAACCAATGATCACCTTTGGAACCAATCCCGGAATGGGAGTCGGTATTTCACAAAACGTACCCAACAGTGACCGTCTTACAGGTAATGATAAACTGACCTACGAGAAATCGTTGAAATACATGGGATACAGCGAAGGCGAAAAAATGCTGGGCAAGCATATCGACTATGTTTTCGTTGGAAGCTGCACCAATGGCCGGATCGAAGACTTCCGATCTTTTGCGGCATTCGTAAAAGGCAAACAGAAAGCTGCCAATGTGACTGCCTGGATTGTTCCCGGATCGCGTGCTGTTGAAAAACAAATTATTGCTGAAGGATTGGTTGAGATATTGGAAGCTGCCGGCTTTGAACTGCGTCAGCCTGGATGTTCAGCCTGTCTTGCTATGAACGATGACAAGATTCCAGAAGGGAAATATTCAGTGTCTACCTCGAACCGCAACTTTGAAGGCCGTCAGGGACCTGGTGCACGTACGCTGCTTGCCAGTCCCCTTACCGCTGCAGCCGCTGCAATTACAGGCATGATCACCGATCCTCGTGATTTTTTATAAACGTCAAAATTGCATCTGAGGAACAATCGACTTTGAAAAATACAATATACAAATATTCAAAAAAATGGCATACGATAAATTTACAACACTTACATCTACAGCAGTTCCACTGCCCATCGAAAATACTGATACAGACCAGATCATTCCGGCACGTTTCTTGAAAGCCATTGAGCGTAAGGGGTTCGGCGACAACCTGTTTCGCGACTGGAGGTATGATAAACACAACCAACCTGTTGCCGAGTTTCCACTAAATCAGGCAAAATATTCAGGTAAAATACTCGTAGGCGGTAAAAACTTCGGAAGTGGTTCAAGTCGTGAACATGCTGCATGGGCCATATACGATTATGGCTTTCGGGTAGTGGTGTCAAGCTTTTTCGCCGATATCTTTCAGGGAAATGCACTCAACAATGGAATACTTCCAGTGGTCGTTTCACCTGAATTTTTGGAAAAGATATTTGCAACGATCAAGAAAGATCCTAATTCGAAGTTCGAAGTAGATCTTGAGAATCAAAAATTTACCATTAAAGCTTCGGGTGAATCGATCGGTTTTACGATCAACCCATATAAAAAACATTGCATGACACACGGGCTGGATGATATTGATTATCTGGTTGGTATGAAAGAAGAGATTGCTGCATTCGAAAAAAAATAATATTATGACTGGAAAAGTAGTTGAGGTAAAAAATCAAGTGCTTAGTATCATGGATACTACCTTGAGGGATGGGGAACAAACCTCGGGAGTATCCTTTACTGATAAGGAAAAACTAAGCGTTGCAAGGATTCTGCTGGAAGATGTAAAGGTCGACCGGATCGAAATTGCCTCAGCGAGGGTTTCGGAAGGAGAATTCAAGGCTGCCAAAAGGATTATGGAATGGGCCAAAGAAAAAGGTTATCTCAGCAGAATAGAAATTCTTGGTTTTGTTGATGGTAAAGTTTCGCTCGACTGGATCAATTCTGCCGGAGGAAAGGTGCTCAACCTGCTTTGCAAAGGCTCCTATAAACATGTGACACAGCAACTTCGCAAAACTCCCGAACAGCATATTGAGGATATCAAAAAGGCCATTGAGTATGCCGAAGAACTGGGTATCACTGTGAATGTATATCTTGAAGATTGGTCGAACGGGATGCGTAGCTCTCGCGATTATGTCCATTTTATGATCAGTGAACTGCTCAAGTTGAACATTAACAGGATCATGCTCCCTGATACCCTTGGAATTCTTGATCCCGATGAGACGTATGATTTCTGCAAAGAAATAATCGAAACCTATCCCGAAGGACGATTTGATTTTCATGCCCACAACGATTATGATTTGGCTATTGCCAACGTGTTTCATGCCATCAAGGCTGGAATCAGATGTGTCCACACAACTGTGAACGGGCTGGGTGAAAGGGCCGGGAATGCTCCCCTATCGAGCGTTATTGCAACGGTGAAGGATCATCTCAAAATGCGAACCACTGTCAACGAGTCGATGCTCAATAAGGTATCACGTATGGTTGAATCTTTCTCTGGAATCCGCATTCCAACAAATAAACCGCTCATTGGTGAATTTGTGTTTACTCAATGTAGCGGAATCCATGCCGATGGCGACAGTAAAAATAATTTATATTTCAATGACCTTCTGCCAGAGCGATTTGGACGTACAAGGGTATATGCCCTCGGTAAGACTTCAGGAAAAGCAAATATCAAAAACAACCTTCAGGAATTAGGAATTGAACTTGATCCTGCTTCACTAAAGTTGGTAACTGACCGTATCATCGAACTGGGTGACCGAAAAGAAACAGTGACCATTGATGATTTGCCATTCATTGTGGCGGATGTACTGAATGATGAAAATACAGAATCAAAAATCAAGATGGTCAACTATGCATTGTCACATGCCATGGGGTTAAAACCAACGGCTACAGTCAGTTTCATCATTCATGACCATAAGTTTGAAGCAACAGCTGCTGGTGATGGTCAGTACGATGCATTCATGAATGCGGTGCAGTCGGTTTATAATGGTCTTAGCAAACCATTTCCGAAATTGCTTGATTATTCGGTCACCATTCCTCCAGGAGGACAAACAGACGCTTTGGTTGAAACAGTGATTACCTGGGAATTGAATCATGAGTTTAAAACCCGTGGACTCGACTCCGACCAGACTGCCTCGGCCATTAAAGCCACCATGCGAATGCTGAATTTGATTGAGAAGGAATAGTAAAAAAAAAACCAAAAATATGAAGTTAAAGTTAGCCGTTCTTCCCGGTGACGGGATAGGCCCTGAAATCATCGATCAGGCCATGAAAGCAGTAAAGGCCATTGCCGCCAAATTTGGCCATGAGCTTGAATATGAATTCGGATTGACAGGCGCCATTGCCATTGATCAATTGGGCGCTCCATATCCCGATGTAACTCATGATCTGTGCATGCAGGCTGATGCTGTGCTGTTTGGCGCCATTGGCGACCCGAAATACGACAACAATCCCAAGGCTACCATTCGTCCTGAACAGGGATTGCTGCTGATGCGTAAGAAATTAGGTCTGTACGCCAATATCCGTCCGGTAGTTACTTTCCCTTCGCTTCTTCACAAATCACCACTCAGACGTGAGTTGATTGAAGGCGCTGATTTTGTGGCCATCCGTGAATTAACCGGAGGTCTCTATTTCGGGGACAAAGGACGCCTGGACAATGGGAACACTGCTTTCGATACCTGTACCTATTCCCGTTTTGAAGTGGAACGAATTCTTAAGCTGGCTTTCGAATTTGCTATGAAAAGAAAAAAGAAATTAACCGTTGTCGATAAAGCCAACGTACTGGAAACCTCAAGATTATGGAGAGAAATTGCTCAGGAAATGGCTCCCATTTATCCTGAAGTAACAACAGAATATATGTTTGTTGACAATGCCGCCATGCGAATTATTCAATGGCCCAAAGACTTTGACGTGATGGTGACCGAAAACTTATTTGGCGATATCCTGACCGATGAAGCCAGTGTCATTACAGGCTCCCTGGGATTATCGCCATCCGCCTCAATCGGCATTCATACCTCTGTGTTTGAGCCTATTCACGGCTCGTATCCACAGGCAGCAGGCAAGAACATCGCCAACCCTGTTGCAACGATTCTCTCTGCTGCAATGATGTTCGAATATGCTTTCGATCTACACAAAGAAGGCGCTCTGATTCGCAAAGCAGTAAATGCTTCACTCGATGCAAATGTAGTTACTGTTGATATTTCCGAAGGCAAATCCTATTCTACTTCTGAAGTAGGTGACTGGATTGCAGATTGGATTGCTGCAAATTAAAACTTAATCCCAATAATATTGAAAATGCCTTTTCTTGAAAATGAGAGGCCTTTTCTTGCTATTAAAGTGAGTTTGATGTATTGGGAAGTAAAACGATAACTTATATAAAACAGATTTTAATAATAGAATAGGATACTTGCACTCCTGTTTTTCCGACAACTCCGACAAGAACGACAACTCCGACACTTGTCGTTTTAATGCTTCTTTCCCTTCTTGGAACATTAAAACGACAAGTGTCGGAGTTGTCGGAGTTGTCGGAGTTGTCGGAGTTGTCGGAAATACTGGGATATCCAATGTATGCTAACTATGCTGATAGTGTGGTATTTCTGAGAAGAATGGAAAGCTTTTATCGCCCAACCAACTCTTGGAAAATGTGCTTCTTTTTCAAAGTGTTCCTTAGTTCGAACTCACGTTATTAGTTTTTCTTAAGTATAGTTTAAATTGAGAATAGTTTGTACTTTCGACCCCATAAAGACAACTAAATCAGAACCTTCATTTATACTAAACCATGACTTATATAATTCTCCTATTTGGGTTCCTTTTCGGAGCCATCCTTCAAACTGCAAGATTGAATAAATACAATACCATCAGTGGAATGGCGAGGCTTGAAGATTATACAGTAGCCAAAGCCATCGCGGTAGCAGTAGGTGTGGGCGCTATATTACTGAGCATCGAAATCGGGATGGGCTTTGCTTCCTTCCATGTGAAACCTTTGCTGATGGTGGGTATTGGACTCGGCGGACTGATTTTCGGTGTCGGTATGGCCATTCTGGGCTACTGTCCCGGAACCTTACCCGTTTCCCTTGGTGAAGGGTCGATGGACGCCCTGGTGGGAATTATTGGAGGTATCTGCGGTGGTATAGTCTATACCCTTATACAGCCTGCCATTCAGGGAATGCTTGGACCCGATATGGGCAAACTATCACTTGAGAGTACAATGGGTGGAGGATCGCTCTATTATATCCTGGTTTTTGCATTCGGGTTCCTGTTGGTTGGTATAGCTTTTTTGCTGAATAAAATTGAAAGAAAGAAAAACTACAATTGGCTATTTGCGGGTATTGGTTTGGCGGTTTTGAACTGCATCGTCTTTCTTACCGCAGTGTTCGGACGACCAATTGGCGCCTCAACCACCTATCCTTATGTGGGTGATTTATTGACTGGACTCACCATCAACAATTATTTTACTTCAATTGTAAAACCAGGCAGTTGGGAATTGATTTTCCTTGCAGGGGCTTTATTGTCAGGGGTAGTTGGTTCATTATTCCGCAAAGACTTTAAAATTCAACTGATCCACAGCGGTTGGTCTAAAACGCAAGGTAAATCGAAATCTAAAAGAATCATCTGGGCATTTATAGGTGGATTCATTATGCTCATCGGAGCCCGAATGGCTGGAGGATGTACCAGCGGACATGTTATATCTGGAGGAATGCAAATTGCAGTCAGCAGCCTCCTATTTGGCGCATTCGTTTTCGCCGGTCTACTGGTTACCGGAAAGTTCTTTTACCGAAAATAATACTTGAGTTCGATATATGTTCTGTTTACGTCAATTACGGAATTACGGAATTACGGAATTCAAGTAATCTGCATGTTCTGATTACTCTCAAAGGATTCCAACTTTACACATAAAAAGTTGTTACATACATTACTTTATGAATTATATTCTCCCTTGAACGAATTGACTCTCTACATGAATGTATAAAATTTCTTTCGCATCCAAAAAGTAACACTCCGTAATTCCGTAATTCCGTAATTGATGAAATGACGAAAATCCAGGAGTGTGTATGGATCACATGACATTCTTGTGGGGAAAGAATTCAAAACACTTTAAGAATACCTTCAGCCTTGTCTTCATTTGCGAAGATACCGCAGTTACCGCAGTTACCGCAAGGGGTCAATTGTCTATATCACTCCCTGCCCATGCCCCTTGCTTGCCTGGATAGATCGTTGGTTCAATGCCGGGTTAAACGCCCTCTTGGACTGATGTGAACCAAAATACCCTACTTGCGCTATCTGCGGTAACTGCGGTAACTTCGGAAAACAGTATATGAGAGCGGAATGAAAGCCATCTACTCTTACTGATTCCATTTGTCCATATTTTATATGCTTTCAATTCTTTCCCCACAACAATATCATCTGATCCGTGTGTATGATGTTGGTTGACGCTTATATCGGACTCATATTCATTGAAAGGCCTTCCACGAATATATGAAAGGCCTTTCTTTATAAACTGAAATTTCAGATTGTTATTGATTCGAATAGGTTTTAACTTACTATATTTTCTGTATCGGTATCCTCCAGATCTTTAATTTCACCCTTTTTACCCTCTACATAATAGGCGCCAATGATAAGTGCAATAATCACTACTATTGAAATATACAACGCATTGGGGATTGGAGGAGGATCGCCTGCTCCATAAGAATGCATACCCGACAGGTAGTAGTTCACCCCAAAGAAAGTCATCAGCACGGAGCTTAATCCTACCAATGCAAGACTACTCAGTCCCAGTATACTTTTCAATCCTGGTATTTTTCTAAGATGAAGAATTATAGTATACACCAACACGGTAACCAATGCCCAGGTCTCTTTTGGATCCCAGCCCCAGTATCGTCCCCATGATTCGTTGGCCCAAACGCCGCCAATAAATGCACCAATTGTGAGCATCAACAGGCCTATCATCAGGGCCATTTCTATGATGTACGAGATCTCTAAAATGGTGAAACGAATGTTCTTTTCATTCTTATCATTTCTTATAATCATCAGCACCAGATTCAGCATACCCAATAAGCCGCCCATGGCAAGGAATCCGTAACTGGCCGTAATGATGGCCACATGAACCACCAGCCAGTATGACTTCAATACAGGGACCAGATTGGTGATTTCAGGGTTCATCCAGCTCATTCCAGCTACGAACAGTATGATGGCTGTTAATATGGTGGTAACAGCCAAACTGATGGGTGAACGCCTCGCAAAGATGAATCCTGACAGGATGGTTGCCCAGCCTATATAAATCATTGTTTCATAGCCGTTGCTCCAGGGTGCGTGGCCTGAAATATACCACCGGATGCCTAACCCAACAGTATAAAATAGAAATGCCAAAAAGATAAGAGCAGTTCCTATGTTGATGAATTTCGAATAACGTGCAGTGGGTTTAAAGATCAGCATAAAATGAAATACCAGCAAGACGAACCCCAGCAGGGCAAAGGTTTTGGCCAGCTTTCCGAAGATGTTAAATTGATTATAAAATATCTCCAGGCTGATTTTAGTGGACGATGGAATAATATCGGCACCATAAGTGGTCTGGAACTTTTTGATATGTCCAAGATATTCTTCCGGCTTAGACCAATCGCCTGACTGTGAGGCGCTGTTATATTGTTCGTAATAGAATTGCAGAATGTTGGTTGCAAAATCCAACTCCGGCTTATTCATGGTAGCCGGCATTGTTGAATGGGTTGCCCAAGTTTTATTGAGATCTTTGGGTATTGGAAATATCTTTAGAAAATCGCCCTTAAATATCTGATAGCAAATATTAACCCGTTCATCAACATTGATAATTTCCTTATCGTATTTATTTCTTGTGGTCTGGCTTTTATTGTATGATTGCTGAACCAGATCATTCAACTTATAGTTTCCAGCCTGATCGAACAATTGTCCAAATGAAATAAATTTGGTTGATACACCCAATTCTTTCTGTAATTCACTATTGTCCACTTTTATTAATGGAATGGATTTCCATTTATCAGTGTTGGCAGTCATATCGATGAAAAATTCAACAGGAGAAAGTCCTTCCCAATTGTCTTTCTTGGTGATTTTACGTAAGAGGTCAGATGCCAGCGTGTTAATTGGTTCGATCCTTCCTTCATGATCCTGAACGAGCAAGCGGCCAAAAGATTTGATGTGATCGTCTTTTGTAATATTTGCGCCAATGGCTGAATTGAATGACCAGCTCATTAAGGAGAAGAAAGCGAATAATAATAATGTCTTGCCTGATTTACGCATTTGCTGAAGTTTTGAGCTTAAACGGATGATCTTTTGGAATCGGCTTCCAGGGCTAAAAACAGTAAATATCATTCCCAGCGTCATCAAAAAATATCCAAGGTAAGAAATAAATGTTCCCCAATAATCCTGGTTGACCGAAAGGACAGTACCCAATTCATCCCGATCGAAGGAAGACTGGAAGAAGCGGTAGCCCTTGTATTTTAATATATTGTTCATAAATATGCGGAAAGGCTTTTCTACTGACGATGAAGGATCTTTCAAAGTAATTTCACTTGCATAGGATGAAGGACTGTTGGATCCCGGATAACGTTCAAGTTGAAAATCGCGAAGATGAATACTGAACGGCAACTCACGAATAATAGGTCCGTAGGATAGACTCATATTGATGCCGTCAATCGTGCAGGTAGAAGGCAGTGCAAAGATTCCATTTCGTCCAAAAACATTGACCCGTCTGGTTTCATTGCCTGAAGTTATTTTTGCTGTAAAAGCGTCCACCCCACCCTCTCCTGTTGGGTCAGGTACTTGAACCAGCGAAGGAATGGCTTTAGGGAGATAATTTTTGATCAGAAAATTTGAATTCCCAATGGCATACATTTTATTGACCAATGCGGGATGAGAAACTAAAGGAGGCAGCTTTTCACCCGTCTGCCCCATCATGCCACTAACTATAATAGTATCAGAGGATACCATATTTAAATTGTTTCCATTGGCTGAGAAGACCACTGCTGCTGAACCATCACCGGTTTCGAATCCAAAACTTAACGAGGCGATTTCTTTCTTTTCCTTTTGATTCAAAAGAAAATCGGCCCGTTGCTTTTTATCATCACTGAAAATAAGAGAAATTACCGGAGTGCCATTGGCATCAGGTATAATCGTTTCAGAAGCATTGGGTACAAATATTTCATTTTCAACAGTAATAGATTTACCGTTAATTTCCAAGGTCTCTTTAAAATGGTTATTGGTATTTGGGGTAAACTTCACTTTGGTTGAGCGGCTAACTTCATTACCGGCCAGGCCTGCCTTCAGACTGATATAAGTGGCTTCGGAAACGACCTGATTGTTGGCTTCACCCTCACGAATGTGCATACTTCCTTCAAAACCAAAATAACGGGTAACTCCGGCTCCTATAATGATTACAATAAAGGCAAGATGGAACAATAGAATAGCCCACTTCTTGCGGTTGACCAATTTATATTTAATCACACTTCCTGCCAGGTTTACGATACCCACAAAAAGCAGTAATTCGAACCACCACGATTGATAAATAAGTGCCTGCGCCGTGGGAGTTCCATAACTACTTTCTATAAATGTTGCATAAGCGATAGATATTGCAAACATCATTAAAAGCATGACGCTGAAAAGCATTGAGAATAGAAAGGAAAATATTTTATTCATACTGTTTAATTTCGAAAAGAAATCTTTAAAACTATTTACAATGGCTTTTCAGCAATAACAATTGAGATGCTTATTTATTAAAAAAACTCCTTTGCTTTAAGATTAAAGCAAAGGAATTTTTCAAATTAATACACAACCACAATTTATTTGGTTGTAGGATCGTCGTGTGCAATTTTAGCTGAATACTCTTTGAAATTGAACCCTTTGTAATTTGGGCTTTCTTCATTGTGGCATTTTTTACACATTTTTTCTGTCGGCATAATAAGTCCTTTGGTCATTGCTAACTTTTGGTCTTTCATTACTGTAGCAACTTTATAAAGACTACCTGGTCCATGACAAGATTCGCATGAAACACCTTCTTCAACTGTAATCGAAGCAATCAAACTTTGATCTGCGCCTGCTGCTGTAGAGTGGCATTTAAGACATTTTTGATTTTTAAGATCCGCACCCTTCAGTGAAGCCATCGCTTTTGCATGAGGACTTGCCAGCCACTTGGTGTACTGAGCACCCTTTTCAGCCTTGTTGTGGCACATTTTGCACTTTGCTGCCCCGATATACTTGGCATCCTGTGCGTTTACTGAGGCGAGAAAAAACAGTACGAGCCCCAATAAGAAAAATAATTTTTTAAATTTCATAGTCGTGTCGTTTTAAAGATTATTTAAATATTTATCAGCATTAATGAACCAATTATTTATTAATGCAGATATTGAGCGATTCTTATTTCGCTTTATGCAGAACAAAAGTGCATTAATTTTTTAATATAGACAAAAACCAAGCCATTCAATTCAAATAGTTACTCTAATTAAATTATTAATAAAGTTGAGCATGACAGGAGGAACATAATTCAGTCCTCCAGGCTTCATCAATATCGACCGGATGTTTAAATTCAAGCGCTGTCATTGAGTTAGAATATTCCAAACTGTCAGGAGAACCCTGGGCCTGAATAACATGACACAAATTACAATCCTTTGAGATGACCTTACCGCCTTCTGTTTTATGCTTATCATTGTGACATCTGAAACAGCCATCATATTCTATATGACCGATATTATTGGGATATTTTCTCCAGTCAGCCTTCATAAATGGAAAAATATTGTTGGCATATCCATTTTGTATTTCAGTAATTGATTGGTCTATATCGCTCTTTCTGCTTACCGACAATTCAGGATAGGTGGTTTTATAATATTCATTAACCTGATCCTTAATGGCAAGAAAGGCACTGTCTTTTGTTCCATATACTTTATATAGCACAGTCATTGAAAGCTTTTTAATTCCAGGCAACGTTTTAGAAATTCTTCCTGCACTAATTGATTTGTCAATAAAATTCTGGGGCACATTGTAGTTATGGGAAGGTCGGTTATGACAATCGACACAGTCCATCACTCTGGTTTCCAGAGAATCAAGTTTCTCCTTGCTCACCGGAATTTCACTGTCTGTATATATTTCACTGACACCTGTTTTGGTATTGGTATATTTAACCCAAGGGATTACCTGTCGGTTAGCTGAAGTCGTTTTGTATTCAATTTTAACATCCGCGCTGATATGTTGATGAATTCCTTTTTCAATCCCCTTGGGAGTCGATTGGGAACTTATTTTCATCTGCAATTGCATATCATGTTCTGTATTTGCATCATCGGAAAGGAATGAGGTCAAGTTTCTCATCTTTCGGTCATAGAACTTAGCAGGCCAGTGACATTGTTCACAAGTTTCCTGCACAGGCCGAAGGCTAGCAATAGGTGTTGGAATTGGTCTTGGAAATTTATTGGACATGACTGAATAGACCTGATACAATCCCGACATTTTACTCTTCACATACCAACTGGCACCTGAGCCAACATGACATTCCACACAGGCCACACGCTCATGCGATGAACCATGATAGGTAGTAAATTCTGGCTCCATCACTTTGTGACATAACTTGCCGCAGAATTCAACCGATTCAGTATAATGAAAAGCTTCATAACTTCCTATGGAGGAAATAATTATCAGGAATACAGTTCCAAATATAAAAATGATAGATGCATTCCTCGTGGCTTCATTGTTGAAATTAATGATGGGCCAGTTTTTAACCTCACCCTCCGCATCTGATTTTCTGGCACTGGCTCTGTTTAATCTCATTCCAATTGGGATGAGGATTAATCCGACAATCATGAATGCAGGAAGTAAAATATAAATAAAAAGTCCAATATAAGTACCACCAAAATTAAAAAACCAATTTAGGATTACTACTGAAATAATGGTTGCCAAGTTGAAAATTGCAAGAACAGCCCCGGAAATAGATATCCAATTTTTAATTGATACTGGTAGTTTCATGTTTTTCTAATTAAATATGATGAAAGCCTGAAATCATGCTTTTAAAATTATCTAAAGGCGATTTTCCAATTGACGCAACATACAGATGGATGATTAAAAATATGGAAATAAAAAATCCCATAGCTGCATGTATGATGGCTGTAACGAATACACCACTTAACCCATAAATCTTTTCAATTATTATTGCCGGAAAGAAAAGTGCAATTCCTGAGGTAATAACCAAAGGTACAACGATGTACATTACCGATACATAAATAAATTGCTGGAGTGGGTTAAATTTCCTTTTCGCAGAAAGCGGAAAGGGATGTTCCATTCCGTGAAACATACCCCAGGCGTAATAAACGGATTGCTTAATAAGACGTTTAAAAAAACCTTTAAGATTGAAAAGATAAAACCTACCATTTTTGCTAATTAAATTACCAATAAAATAACACAAATAGCTCAAGGTAACAATTGCGCCTGCAATATTATGAAGGTTTACTGATCGGTTAAAACCCATGACAATTGCTTCTTTGCTCGACTGCATGGAAAGACCTGTGATGATTAAAATCAGAATTCCCAAGGCATTCACTCCATGCCAAATCCTTAACCAAACAGGATAAAAATATATTTTTTCTGTTGACTCCATAATAAATTACTTTTTAAAAATCCTGAAAATACTATGTATAACAATACCAGCCAATGCTGCAAATAAAATTATAAAACTTAATAATTTAAGATATGGACTCTGATTGGTACCAATTATATAAGATGAGTTTGCGAAAATGCCTTTAACGCCCCCTATTTCAATCCGTTTTTGTATTTTTTCATATTTATACAAAGAAGCCTTTAACATTGAATTTGCAGAATGGCATTCAACACAATTTCTTAATGCTTTTTCCTTTTTCATGATATTGTGTGAAACCATCAAACTATCAACCACTTGCGTGTGACATTCGATACATCTCACATGTTGAAAATGCAATTCCTGATTAGGCAACCAGTCGTGCACCGTTACTAATTTTGGATTTTCATGCCCTGATACCATTTTGTACTTCTTCATATCGTTGTGACATGATAGGCACATCTTATTGCTATAATCCACAATTTCAAGCACATCACTACTATTCCGTGCAGTCGGTTTGTAAGTATGCTGGTTATGGCATTTGGAACAAGTGAAATTTTCGCCATACACCTGGAAATGGACGCTTTTCTTAAACTCTTCCTGTATTGTCTCAAACTTGTAGCTGGCAAAAGATTCATCACCTCCATGACAATCCAAACAGGTACTTAAAGGTTCCAGCTTTAAATTTGCCTGGTGAGGATAGGTCTGATATTCAGCTGAATGACAATCTGTACAATCGAAACCTTTATGAACCCCCTCAGAAATGGCCACTGTATCGAGTATAAAATTCGGATTCATCAATCTTTTCTGAATCTTACCTGTCACTGTATTGTTAAACGAATAGGATTGATTTGAATGGCATTTCAAACAGGCATGATGCTGAGGATCTTTATACGACTGAGCATTTAAATGCAATGAAGTGCAAAATATTAATATTAAAATCAAAGAGAACCAACTATATTTCATGTGCTAATAATTTGTTTTTTAATTGCCACATGGAACTCGCCAATAATCATCAGCCTATGCGAATAATTGATCATGGCTCGTTTCATTTCAAGGAATATCTAATTTATAAATATCAGTACCCTAACAAAAAATGGCAATATCCCTTTAAAAAAAGGATATCGCCATTGGTTATAAGGTTATGTAAATAATTCTTTATTGTCAAAATGCCCAAAGTCTTGTTATAACAAATCCAATAGCAAATCCTGTCTTATCCATCTTGTTCTGGTTCCACATCATATTTTCCTGTGGCAACAAAGAAGTCGTGGAGGCCATATAAACCTGGAAAGCATGGGTACCGGTTGAAACTTCATAACCAAAAGCTAAATTTGGTTTTGACTCAGGATAATCTTTGGTCCATCCGTTTTGTTCCGAAATACCTTTAATTTTCAAAGGAGCATCATAGTTAAAAATAATAGATCCCTGGGGACTTACTTTTATCCTGCCGTTAAAATGAACCCCAATTTTATCATGATCGTAGGATTGTCCAACTTTTTGATAACGGGTTAAATTATAATGCGAAAAGCTAACTGCTGCCTGCAGTGACAACCAATCATTAAATTTGCGTGCTACAATGATCTGAGAAAAATAACTCAGGCGATCTGTAAAACCAAATTTATTAAGCGTTCCAACTGGGGATACCGCAGCTACAGTGTCAGCAAACTCACTGATATTTCTACCATCAATTCCCACATTTCCATACAATGCAACCGAGAAAGGGACGGTATTCTTGCGTGTTTGTTTCAATAAAGTCCATTTTGCATTCAAATCGGTGGTCATGTATTTTTTAATAATACCGGCCCCAATTTCGAAATTCTTAAAAGGTACATAGTTCAGTCCTATTCTGATATTGGAAGAACCATAAATTCCCCAAAGATTGGAACTACCTCCATCAATGGTTCCAAACTTATGTTGGATTACCATTTCCAATGTCTTCACTTCAGGTACAATCACCGTCTGTGCATCGATCAGGTAACCACTTTCAAAGGTAGCATTGACAGGAAAGTCTTTAGCTGTATTTTCAGATGGATCGTTTGCTGCTGTTTGTGCAAAAGACACCACCGAAATAAAGGATAGAAGAACTATAAATAGAATATTTTTTTTCATTTCAGCAATTATTAAATATTTGCACTAATTATTTTTTGCTCCTTCTTTAATCCATTGAAGAACAGTAGCAGCTTCTTTTGCAGAGTACTTTTTCCAGGTATGTGTACCTGTTGTTGGGGAAGGAAAAGTATAAAGCTTACTCTCTGCAGGGGTAGTGGCATTTACCAGGTTAGCTGACATGATCTGTGCAAAAGCATTGGCCGCAGTTAAGTCTGGCGAAGTGTTGCCTGCCTTGTGACAAGAGATACACTTGGCTGTAAATATCGGTGTAACATCCTGCGAAAAGCTCACATCGCTAACCGGTGCAACGACTTCTGGTAAAATATAGTCGTATTTGCAGCTACTCATGACCATTGAAAATACAATCAGAATAAGGAATAAGTTATGTCTTTTCATAATATTCATTTTTATTTTTGATAATACAGAAAAAGGCTTCCATTTTAAAAGAAGCCTTTTTCTAATGAGTTACAGAATTACCTTTTAATTAAGAGCGGTAATTGAATTTGCCAACAAAGTTTTCGTATACGAAGTATTGTGAATACCTAAACTATATTCCCTTAAGCATAACTGGAAGTTAAGAATGGCACCATACTGAGCATTAGTTAAACTAAGCTTTGGCAAAGCCTGATTTATAGCTTTCTGCTCAGGTGTAAATGAACCAGATGATGGATTCTGGAATGTTCCTCCTAAATTATTTGCGGCATAACTAGGATTGTTAACTGGATCATAAACATTCAAATAACCGTCATAATTGTTTTTCGTTAATCCAGCCCATAAATTTGTTTTGGCATCGTTGTTTCTATTTAGAATTTCAACACCTCCTACAGTAAGGGCAGCGGCTAAATCTTCAAGTTGTTTTTTTACCTCATCTCTTGTCTGTTTCCAATATTTCGTTGTCGTTGCGGCACTAATTTTATTATCTATATGACATCCGGTAACATTACATCCATTAAAGTTCCATTTTATATCATTTTGCCCTCCTGTAGCAATTAATCCGGTACCATCGATGCTATTCCTTACTTTAAATGTATGTCCGCCTGCTCTTCCATTCACATCACCCATGTGACAGTCGATACATGAAGCTTCAGTGGTATGTTTTGAATTGGAATAACCTGTACCAAATTCGACACCACCCTTGCCTGCGAAAATTGCTCCAACACTTCCGTAATGGACATGCATGCGATAACTTGGTCTTACAATATTAGTCGTTGCAGTATTATTATTGGCATCGTAAGCCAAATCGTTTGGTTTAGCAATAAGAGATGCATAGTCCTGTACCTGACCATTTTGAAGATTCGTTTGTGGACGTGGCTGATGACATTTCACGCAAAGGTTACTTACTCCACCGTCTTGTGGAAGGTCAATGATTTTTGTTCCAGCCCACATGGTCATTGGGACAGCAGCTGTAGTTGTAAATGCCAAATCAGCAGCTCCATAGGTAGTATGCAATGAACTGTGACAAGTTGAACAACCAATTTCGCCATACGCAGCAGAAGGAATGGTTGCATAATCATTTTTGGAAAATCCAGCCTTATTCGGATCAGCGCTAAAAGTTGCTGGAACATTATTTTTAACTACATACTTGAATGCTTCCTGAGCATGACAGGGACTACAGCTTGTATTACCAGATTCGCCAAAAGCGGCTTCTCCATAACTGTGTTTCGAGAACTCGAATTGAGTAGCGATTAAATCAACACTGGCAGGACTATGGCAAATTTTACATGATTCATTGGCATCAGTACCATTGGTACCATCTGCACCTGCAGGTCCTGCTGGTCCAACTGGACCTTCTTTTACGCATGACGGAGCGATAAATGTGACAACACTTGCAAGAAGAACAAGCTTAAATAAATTTCTAAGTTTCATAAATTAAGTATGTTAAGGTTACTATTGTTATTAAAATTTCGCGAATATTTTACTAGGATTATCACACCGCTAAAATAGATAACCTATATGAGAATTCTTAATTTATCGAATTGATGTTTACAAGGAAATTAAATGATTAAACACAATCAATTGATTGATATATATCATATATTGACAGACAAAAAAAAAGATTAACCCTTCCTGCTGATTAATACAAGGGCATCTTCATCAAGTATATGAAAGTTGCCCCCTTCAACCGCTATAATTCCTCCCGATTTAAATTCCTTCAAAATACGGATAAAACTTTCCATGGTCATGCCGGTCATATCAGCCAGTTCATGGCGTGAAAGGTTGGTATCGAATGGATTGCAATTAAAGATTTGATTTTTCAGATGCAGCATTAAATCTGCTACACGGCCCGGCATGTACTTTTGAGTAATTCCCACCAGGTTATTTAACATTTCAACGTTCTGCCTGTTATTTAACTTTAAAAGTTCAAATGCAAACTGACTGTTTTTCGAAACCAGTTCATATATTTTATCAGAATCGATAAAACAACATTCAACTTCAGTTACAGCCTGGACGGTAAAGTGTCGGATCTCATTAATAAATATACCTCCACCCGTCAAAATTGAATGTGTTGAAACAAGCCGTAAAATCAACTTCTTATCACCAGCACCTTCAGCAATGATTTTCGCCAGTCCGCTCTTGATACATACCACATGGCTTGCCGAAGTATTTTGCTTCAAAATAGTTTCACCTGCCTTAAAATGCACATGCCTTTTCTCGACCACCAGCATCTTCAACTGCTCCTCCGTGAGGCAGTTGAATATATTTTCGTCTCTAATGTTAAAACAACGCGCGCAACAGCTCTCGGCACACATTGTACAGGCTTCTTCTACTCTTTTATTGGACTCCATAATTTAGATTTATCCGGTAAACAAATCACTTTAAACTGCAAAAAATGATCTCTCAAACAGGGCTAAAATCCTTCTTGATTTCAACAAAAATTAAGGCCTTTAAATTACCTAATCTATTCGAATATCCAAATGATAATTTCTTTGTCAAAGTAGTCATTAATAATTGCTTAATAAACTTGGTTGAACCTTCAACATTTTCAAATCCTTGAAGGTTTAAAAAACTATAAAATAGACACATCTTCAATATCCAATTTACAGTCCTAATATAACATTGGGTTGTGGAACTTCCTTATATAAGTATTATACCTTTCTCCTACCCTATTGATACCCCATTCATACCCCATTGATACTCCATTCAGTGTAAATACGTATATAATACAAATATATACCGTATATAAACCGTATATTATTCGCGTTTATACGTATTATATATGTATTATATTCGTTATATATTTGTATTATATACGTATTTACACTGAATGGGATATCAATGGGATATGACAAAGGTATCAATAAAGTATGACTAAAATTATTGCAGGATATAAAATGAAGCTATCCATATTAACACAAGACAAGTTTATAATACAGTTGATGTGTTTAGCTTCTGGAGTGTGACATTTTTCAACTTATGAATTCAGTAAAGAATTCAATAAACTAATGGTGTGACGATAATTGGTTGAAAAGTTATTGCACTATCTTAATGGGTTACATGATTTGATTTTATTGACAGGACAGCAAAGGATACAATAGTTATTTGAATTGTGTTACTTTAACCTCTAATTCAGAAACTACTAAAATATAAGATATGATGAAAAATCAATCCATTTTTAAAAGCTTCCCAGAAAAGCAAACACTATTAGAGGAATCAAAAAAGAAACCAGTGAAAGATTTATTGGTGAATGGCCATTTTCATACTCCTTATTCATTCAGCGCATTTACTGAGATGGAACAAGCATTCAGAATGGCTGAAGATGAAGGGGTGAAAGTGCTGGGAATCAACGACTTTTACACAACTGACGGCTATGCTGAGTTTACGGAACTGGCTGTAAAATATAGGATCTTCCCGCTATTCAACATTGAATTTATGTCGCTTCAGAAAGAATTACAGCAAGCCAATATTCGGGTGAACGATCCTGCAAATCCTGGCCGTACCTATTTATCGGGTAAAGGACTTACCAACCCTCTCATTCTGGCTGAGGAACCATTGATGTTGTTAAATTCAGTTCAACATGAAAGTAATGTTCAGACTTCAGAGATGGTTGAAAAATTAAACACTCTTCTGGCTGAAATACGGGCGGGCTTTAGCTTTACGTTTGAAGGTCTGAAAGCAAAATATGCCAAGAATCTGCTTCGCGAACGTCATATTGCAAAGGCTTTACGTATTGCGATTGATGAGAAATTCAACACTTTTGATGAGAAAAAAAGCTTTTATACCTTGCTTTTTTCTGGGAAAGAAGTAAAATCGAACTTGAATGATGTAGCAGGATTAGAAAATGAAATCCGTGGAAATCTTCTTAAATCAGGCGGAAGAGCTTTTGTGACAGAAGATCCCAAAGCATTTCTTAGTCTGGAACAAGTGACTGACATTATTATTAAAGCGGGTGGAATACCTTGTTATCCTGTACTGCTAGATGATGCGAAAGGAAATATTACCGACTACGAAAGCAATAAAGTATACTTGTATGAAAGGCTTGTCAGCAAAGGGATTTATAGTCTGGAACTTATACCAGGACGGAATACATTTACTGTATTGAAAGATTTTGTAAGTTACTTCCGCAGTAAAAATTTCTTGATTACCTTTGGAACTGAACACAACACTCCACAGCTCGATCCTATAAAAGTTACATGCAGTGGAGGTATTGAACTGGATGCAGAACTGGAACGTGTTGGATATGAGGGTGCATGTATTTTAGCGGCCCATCAATATCTTGTAGCCAAGGGAGAAGAAGGCTTTCTGGATAATAAAGGTGTTGACAAAACCTCAGAATACGATGCCTTTGCAGAATTGGGTAATGCGGTGATAACACATTTTATTGGGTGGCAATCCAGTGTAAATAAGGAATAAGAAATAAGGAATTAAATCCATCTAGACAATGTTATTATAGATTAAAGTCCAAACTTGAGACCAAACTGATAATGAAATAAAATAAGAATTGCCACAAAGACACTAAGACCGTAAGATACACAAAGCATTAATTATATGCTATATATTCTTTGTGTAACTTTGAGACTTTGAGACTTAGTGGCAGGTTTTTCAGATTGGGCTCAAACTTGGAACTTTGAATTTGGAACTTGAAAATAAAACAGATGAAAAAAGAAATAAAGGAACTAATTGAAGTATCAAGATTTTACGGCAGCAAAAGAGATTTTGTGATTGCAGGGGGAGGAAATACTTCCTATAAAGATGACGAAAAGATTTACGTAAAAGCCAGCGGTGTTAGTCTGGCAACTATTGATGAAAACGGATTTGCCGTTCTGGACAGAAAGGCCATGCAGGCTATATCTGAAAAAACATACTCAAAAGATGTTATGGAGCGTGAAAATCAGATCAAACACGATTTGCTAAATGCACGCTTTCAACCTGAAAAAGGATTACGTCCATCTGTTGAAGCGTCTCTGCACAACCTGATCGCATTCCGTTTTGTAGTTCATACCCACAATACCAAGGTGAATGGTCTGATGTGTGGAACCAACGCTGAAAAGTTGACTAGTGAACTGTTTGGTGACGATGTAGTTTATGTTCCTTATGTTGATCCCGGCTATATCCTTTTTAAGGAAGTAGAAACTAGGATCAACGCATACAAAGCTAAGACAGGAAATGAACCTCAGATTATACTACTTCAAAATCATGGCATTTTCGTTGCAGCCAATTCTGTTGCTGAAATTCATATCCTATATAATAAGGTAGTCGCTAAATTAGATGCCTATATGGGTGAAGTTCCTGCAGTGGAAAACTTACCCATAGATCCTGCAATTGTTAAAATAGTGCCTGCTATAAGAATGATGCTTTCTGCAAATGGTCTGAAAACAGTAAAAGTGATCAATAATTCATTGATCGAACGATTCCTTTCTTCAGAGAAAAATTACCTTAAAATAGCCTTGCCATTTATTCCGGATGGAATCGTGTATTGCAATTCCACTTTCATTTATGCTGAATATTTGGACGATGTAGAAGCCATACTGAAAGGCCTTTATACGAAAATAGGGAAATATACCCAAACGCAACCCAAGACTCCAAAGATTATATTTATCAAGGGAATTGGATGTATACTGGTAAGCGATCATGCTCAAGGAGTTGCAACTCTGGAAGAGGTGATTATGGATACCTGCATGGTGAGTCTTTACTCAGAAAAATTTGGCGGTCAAAACCCAATGACTCCCCCACACGTACAGTTTATCGACACCTGGGAAGTGGAACAGTACCGCAGTGCTGTGGCAATGGGATCAACGGGTGGTAGAGCCGATAAGCGCATCGCGATAGTTACTGGTGGTGCTCAGGGATTTGGCGCAGGAATTGTAGAAAACCTTATGGCCAATGGCGCCAATGTAGTCATTGCCGATTTGAATGAAGACAAGGGAGTTGAATTTGCAGCCTCACTGAATAATGGGAAGTGTAAAAATAAAGCGGTATTTATCAAAGCAGATGTTTCGAATGCCGCGTCTGTTGAAAACCTGGTGGTAGAAACAGTTTGTGAATTTGGCGGACTGGATGTATTTATCAGCAATGCAGGAATATTACGTGCAGGCGGACTGGACGAGATGACGCCTGAGACTTTCGAACTGATGACAAAGGTGAATTATTCAGCCTACTTCCTCTGTGCCAAATATGCTTCGGCAGTGATGAAACTTCAGAATAAATATAGACCAACTCATTTTACTGATATTATACAGATCAATTCAAAATCAGGATTGAAAGGCAGCAACCGCAATTTTGCTTACGCTGGTGGTAAGTTCGGAGGAATTGGCCTGACGCAGTCGTTTGCTTTGGAATTGATGCCGTCAAGGATAAAAGTCAATTCTGTTTGTCCTGGTAATTTCTTTGACGGACCACTTTGGGCTGATCCTGTCAATGGTTTGTTTGTTCAGTATTTAAACGCCGGGAAAGTACCTGGAGCCAAAACTCTTGATGATGTGAAACGTTTCTATGAAGCACAGGTTCCTGCAGGTCGTGGATGTACTCCACTTGATGTAATGCGCGCCATCTATTATATCATTGAACAGGAATACGAAACCGGACAAGCCGTGCCTGTTACGGGTGGACAAAATATGTTGAGCTAAAAATAAAATATGAAAACACAAGCAGTAAGATTATACGGAAAAGAAGATTTGAGATTGGAAGAGTTTGAACTTCCAGCAATAAAAAGTGATGAGATATTGGCAAAAGTGATTTCCGACAGTATTTGTATGTCATCGTATAAAGCAGCCACTCAGGGCACTGACCACAAGCGCGTTCCAGCTGATGTAGCAAGTAATCCAATTATCATCGGCCATGAGTTCAGTGGTGAACTGATTGAGATTGGAGCAGACTGGCAACATAAGTTCATAGCTGGACAGAAATTCTCCATTCAGCCTGCTATCTATTATAACGATGGTCCGGTAGGTGTGTTGAGCGCTCCGGGGTACTCATATCAGCACATTGGCGGCGATGCAACTTATGTAATCATCCCAAAAGATGTTCTGGTTCAGGATTGTCTATTGGCTTATGATGGTCCGGGGTTTTATCCTGCCTCACTTGCTGAGCCACTCTCGTGTGTGATAGGCGCCATGCATGCCAATTATCATACCACTCCAGGTTCATACATTCACAATATGGAAATTGTAGCCGATGGTAAAATGGCGCTCCTTGCAGGTGTTGGTCCAATGGGACTGGCAGCTATCAATTATGTAATTCGCCGTGCAGACCGCAAACCTAAATTATGCGTAGTCACTGATATTGATCAGTCTAGACTCGACCGTGCAGCTTCAATCTATACAGTTAAAGAAGCTGCTGAACGTGGCATTGAACTTATATACCTGAATACTTCAGGTTTTAGCAATCCTGTTGAAGAACTTCGCCGTTTAACAGGTGATACAGGATATAATGATGTATTCGTCTTTGCACCAGTGACTCCGGTAATCGAACAAGGGGATTCCATTCTTGCATTCGACGGATGTCTGAATTTCTTTGCAGGTCCATCAGATTCAAAGTTGAAGGCCAACATGAATTTTTACAATGTTCATTATGCCTATACCCATCTTGTAGGCACTTCGGGTGGAAATACCAATGATATGAAAGAAGCCCTGGACGTGATGACCAAGGGTCTCGATCCTGCAGGACTGGTAACTCACATTGGTGGATTGAATGCGGTCATTGAAACGACTTTGCACCTTCCCCATATTCCCGGTGGTAAGAAACTGATTTATACTCACCTAAACATGCCGTTGACTGCTATTGCTGATTTTCAGGAGAAAGGGAAAACAGACCCCCTCTTCGCAAAACTGAATGAAATTTGTAACCGTCATTTGGGCCTGTGGTCAGTGGAGGCAGAAGAATACCTGTTGGATAATAAATAAATAATAAGAAATTAGAAACGAGAAATAAGAAATTAGAAAGGAATACTCCGATAGTCCTTATTTTTTTCTTATTCCTTATTTCTTATTTTCTCTCTTTTTGATGGGATTGCTTCGTGCCTCGCAATGACGCCTTGAGGGAGGACATCTCTCTAACGAAAGTGCAAATATTTACTATCATTACTGCATTGTGGCTATTAAAAATAGCTTCCCACTCGCAATGACGATCTGATGAGGCATTCCTTATTTCTTATTTCTTTCTTTTCCTTCATTTCCTTCGTTTCTTATTTCTTATTCCTTATTTTCATTTTTCGTTCCTTATTTCTTAATTCTTATTCAGTATTAGATACTTTTGTCCCTATAAAATTATTAGGATATGATATACATGGCAGACACAGCCGACTTAAACGAATTAAGATCGCTGTACGAATTTTTTCCTCTTGAAGGAGTAACCACCAATCCAACCATTTTAAGTCACTCAGGCTATAAACTTTCGGTTGCCATTGAAGGCATACAGGAATTGGTAGGCTCTGGAATGGTGCATGTTCAGATGATTTCAGCCGAAGCTGAAGATATGGTTCGTGAAGCAAAGAAATACCGCAGCTATTTTGATTTTGGTGATAACTTTTTTGCGAAAATACCAGTTACAGAAAACGGTTACAAGGCTATGCGCATACTAAAAGATGCAGGGATCAATGTAACTGCAACTGCTATTTTTACCCAGCAACAAGCTTTGGTGGCCATGAAAGCAGGAGCTGATTTTGTAGCGCCTTACGTGAGCCGCCTCGACAATATTTCTTCTCACGGCATTGAAGTGGTAAGCGATATCGTGCAGAATATTTTCGAATACAATCTGAAAGGTAAAGTTTTGGCAGCCAGTTTTAAAACCGTCGATCAGATCTATCGTGTCAGCATGGCCGGTGCTCACTCTGCCACTATCGGACCAGAATTACTACATCAGCTGATCAAACACCCCATGACCGACATTGGAGTAAAGCAGTTTGAAATGGATGCTGAAGGGTTATATGATATTGAATTTTAAAGAGATAGGTTAGCATGATTTAATTTTGATAAGGTAAATCCTTTTATCAATTTTAGATCATGTATAAACTGAACATATTTAAACAGTGTATTTGCTTTGGTGTAACCAATTGGCAAATACACTGTTTTTATTTCAACCATTGCAGACGTTTGTATCGATATGCTATTTTACGCCAAACCGACAAGATCGACAGCAGTCAATTTCAACTTCCCAAAAGGGGATTTTACTTGATAGATAGAATCTACGGCCCTCTTCATCACTAAATCCCACGCCAGATGCCCCATGCTTTTTTCCAACACTTGAAATTGACAACTGTCGATCTTGTGGGTTTGGTCATAAATATAGAATTGTTGGTGCCCTAACTCATCAAAAAAATAAATACCTCATTATTCCATTCAATGTAATTTCAAACTATGCGGGTTAATGACCTTCAAGCCTTGAATAAATATCGCGGTTGTTCCATTCGTTGCGGCTTTGTGTTACATAGTTTTGAAGTTCATCAGCCACTTCAGAAGGTAGTTTCCCAGCATACTTTTCAGAGAGCTTTTGTTGTGGTAGTGTGCTTTTCTTTAGCACTTTGATAATTTTCAGATCTTCAAGATCTTCAAGAAGTTTGTAAGCCTTGATATTGTTGATTTGTATGAGTACAGTTTCCATAAAATGTATATTTGCATCATTCAATTGTTGTCAAATACAAATATACGAAATATTACGATACTAATTAGGGTCTGCTGAAAAACTCATCCCGAGCACTCAGGACTTTACTATAAGTAGATATCAACCTGCAAATTAAAACGAGTGCTCCCGAGTACTCGGGATGAATTGACGATTCATCCCGAGTACTCGGGAGCACTCGTTTGTTTTTAGAATCAATTATTTGGATATTTTTTGCAGATTCAAAAATGAAACAACCACACATACTCTGGTTATAGGTTATACCCTTGTAATATTCTAAGCAGCTGTCACTTGAATCATTTTAGGGTATAACCAGAGACCATATATGTTTTAAACTTTTCACCTCTGCGGTTATAGCCTTTTTCAATATTAAATCCTTACAATCAGCTTCTTACAGGGGTATAACCTATAACCAACATCTTTCGAAGAATTTTATTTCCCTTTCACTACAAATGACAGATTTAACAAGTCAATGGGAATGAGCAATATTCAATTCTAACCAAATGAACCTAAAAAGTCGATACTGAGTTTTTCAGCAGACACTATTATAGATCACCTATAAACTGAAACTATTTTAAACAGTGTATTTGCTTTGGAGTAACCAATTGGCAAGTACACTGTTTTTATTTCAAACTAGTAGTGTCGGTCGGATCGGTATGCTATTTATGCCAAAAATGCGAGTAATGCCAATTGGCATTTTTGGCAACTATACAGGAGCGTTAGTAAATTGTTCCAGATTATTAAATCAACTTCGATATTTGCAAATATGAGGAAAGGCTTGCATTAAATGACGCTCTAAATACCAAGGCAATTATTTAAATCAATATCTGCAGGTTTTATTTTGAAATACTCTCACTTTAACAATTATAACTGACATGGTATACGTGAATTAGGTATTTTTATATAAAATAAATTAATATTTAATCATGCTATTTTTATAGATATAAATAACCATTTCATATGGTGGGTAGGCTTTGCAATGGCAATACACTTATGCTAATTATAAAAAAAATAAAATTAATGTAAAAAAATATCAATTTAGAGGGTTACCTTTTAGTTAAAATCGGAATTAACTAATATAGGGTTCTATTCACTGTGACTAGTATCTGTATGAAATATTAAATTATCAGTTGATCAGATCAACCTATTTAATGCAGATTTATCTTAGAGAATGAGGCAAACAAAAAAAGACCCCACTCTGTGTACAAGGCAGAATGGGGCAATTAAAAACAAATAATTAGTATTAACATGGGAGTTAGCGCTCCCACTAAAAAAACAAAAATATGAAAAATTAAGTTATTATTTCCGTGTTGGGCATATTAATATGCTCGTCATACTGCGCGTTCGCACAAATTACAGTTGCCAATGTTTAATTTCCATAAACAAAAACAACTGTAGCTACCTATTTTCAGGAACCATCTGTTTTTAATTTCAACAATAGTTTGGGATATTTTACTTGAGTTTTTATTCTAATAAAGACTCGTTGTAGACTTTGGATCTCAATCTATTCTTCGTTGAATAAACTGAACATTTTGGAAATGATGAAACCCTAAAAGATTATTTCTTAATGAGATATTCTTCTTGCCTTTAAATCTGATTAATTCAAATCAGGATATTATTGTTTATACATATTCGAACAAAAACATTTACTATGAAAATATTACGTTTAATTTTTTTTTCATTCATTCTGTTATTTCTATGTAATTTAACAGGAAGTGCACAGGGTAATTATTCGTTTTCTTTTACTTATGATGCTTCCGGGAACCGTTTAACTCGTACCCGTACAATCATACTACTTAAAAGTGCAAAAATTGAAAATCAGGACTCTCTGTCAAATCATCCAAAATCATTTGAAGATTTAATTGGCAACCGGCCAATAAAGATTTATCCTAACCCGACCAAAGGTTTACTTAAGGTTGAGATTCCTGTAGCTGATGAAGTTTCAGCTAAGTTAAAAATTTATTCTTCACAAGGATCTGTAATAAAGGATATACCTGTAACCGGTACATTCACCGAGATAGACCTGAGCAACCAGTCTCCAGGCATATTTATCCTGCGAATCTACATCGGTGAGTTGTCATCTGAATGGAAAATCATCAAGGAATAATAAAGGAAAATACTTCTTGTGTTTATTGGAAACAGGACAGTAAAAATTGGCACAATTATAAGTTGCTTATTCATAGGTCCGTTAGACTTTATAATGACAAAGAGGATTTTACCAATCAACAATTATTTAATTCACCTTAAAAGCGTTTAAAATGAAATGGAAATATATCATCTCTATTTTGATAATAACAATAGGGGTACAAATAGTTTCAGGTAAGGAATTTAAAAGTTCAATTCCTAAAAATAAGAATCAGTTACAAATTGCAGTTAAAGGTATTGATAAACTTGACAGCAATTATACTTCAAACACTGGAACTGCAATGAGTTCTACCGCTTCCATACAAACAATCTCTGGAACAATTACCTATTCACCGGCAATCAATCCCGTTACTTATACCATTAATACAGGTTTAGAAGTTGGTAAAACGCCAGGAAATATGGTTGTTGGCGGATCAGCCGGATATAGTATTCCAATTGAAGTGCCTGCAGGACCGAATGGGATGCAGCCATCTGTCAGTCTGAACTATGCAAGTAGTTTTGCTGATGGCTTAATGGGAATAGGCTGGAACATTGGAGGTATGTCTTCAATTACCAGGACAAATGAAACCATTTACAACGATGGGATATCGGATCCAGTAAGGGGAGGTGTGTTTGGAACCGAAATAGGAGATATGACTGACAAGTACTCAATAGACGGGAAACGAATGGTTACCATAAGTGGTAGTACCTATGGAGCTCGCACCAGCGTGTATGGAACCGAAATAGAAGAATTCTCGAAAATTATAGGCTATGGAGCTACTGGGCAAGGCCCGCAATGGTTTAAGGTTTATAGCAAATCAGGCCTTATTTATGAATACGGCAATACTTCAGATTCAAAGCTTATGGGAGTTGGAACCTGTATTTTAACATGGAAACTAAACAGGATTTCTGACCGCTACAATAATTCCATCAGCTTTAGTTACTTAACTACCGATGATGAACTTCCCATTGATAAGATAGAATATACAGGGAACGGATCCCAGTTTGCACAGGTGCTATTCAATTACAAAACCAGGGCAGATGTGAGTTATTACGTTTATGGTGGCAAGCAGTTTACCCGTGATATCCTGTTGGATAATGTAGAAGTAAAAAACAATGGGCTAACTTATAAAAAATATGTTTTGGACTACATGAAGGATACCTTTGCCCAGTTGCAGAAAGTAACCCCTTACAGCAGCCAGAATGTAGCATTAAATCCTACTGTATTTGCATGGACCGACCAAACTGAAATATTTACACAAACACCCAATTACACCAGTTCTGATGATGAACTTTTATACACTGGCGACTTCAATGGTGATGGTCGTGATGACTTGGTAACTGCCCCGAATAAAGCATCATATACGACAAGTGATAAATGGAAACTTTACCTGGCAGATGCCAGCGGGAACCTGAGTGCTGTAGCTACACAAGGAGATTTAAATACTGCATTTGAAGGATTCATAGCCAATGATTTTGACGGTGACGGGCTAACTGATTTGATGATGCAGGAAAAGCATCCAGACTCTACCTATCCAGATAAAAAGTACTACTATTTTTACCAATCTACAGGTTTGAATTTCACTCGAAACTCCTCTTACTACCTGTGTTATGACAATAAAACATTAGATGTGGTGGATTATAACGGAGATGGGAAACTGGAGTTCATGATTCACAATAGCATCAACAATTGGTTTTTATATACATATTTGGGAGTTTCTATCTATAGTGCTTCGATACCCAGTTTTGGGGAAAGTTATTATATTGAAAACGATAAAATGTCTAATCGAATTGTTGATTTTAACGGAGATGGATGTTCTGACTTATTGGTCTTATTTAGCAATAGTTATAAAGTTTATGAGTTTAAAGGCATTAACAAGGCTCTAGTTGAAACTTATTCTGGTACAAATATAAAGAACAATGATTTTCTTCTGTTTGGCGATTACAATGGTGATGGATCAATTGATATATTCCAAAGAGTTGGTCCATTGCCGGGGGATGCATCTTACATATTGACATTAACAAGTGGCGGATTTCAATCAAAATCGCAAAGTTATTTTAATGTTTTTGATATCTATATGTGGAATAATAAAATGTATGCCCACGATATGGATGGAGACGGAAGAACTGACATTGTTATGGTCGGAAGGGGAACAAATACAGGCAATAGTTATAACAGGATCCGTATAGCCCTGAGTAGAGGAAATGATTTCAGTGTGAAAGAATATATTTCGACAACAACCATGGTTTCTGGCGATGAAACTGCAGATCGTTTTTTCAACTTCGCGGATTTTAACGGTGATGGAAGAACCGAGTTGTTTTATAAATATTCCAGTACTTCGAATTTGTTCTCCTTTGCAAGTGGCACACCAAGCCATCTGATCAATACCGTTATTGACGGGCTGGGAACCAAGACCAGTTTGACTTATCTACCGATGTCGAATAGTAACGTTTATACCCGTGGTACTGGGGCTACATATCCGGTAAGTGATTTTTCCTCTTCTATGCAACTTGTTTCGCAGATTAGTACTGATAATGGAATTGGTGGAATTACCTCTCTTAACTACACGTATGCAGGTGCTAAAATGCACCTGCAAGGCAAAGGGTTCCTTGGGTTTTTTATGCAAACGACCACCGATCTTACGACTGGTTTAAATTCAAGTATTAAAACATATTATGACCCCACTTATTATTATCCTCAAGTACACTATGTTGTAAATAATTCAACAGGTGAGTCAGTCAGCAATACATGGGGAGTAAAGGTTCTCGATGCTACAAACAAACGGATTTTTCCTTTTGTAGCGTGGGCCTTTCAAAACAATTCACTAACTCAAAATAGTATTTCCTTGTCCACTAATGTTGACAGCTATGGTAATCCCATTCAGGTAACTAAATACTATACCAATGGGCCTACAGAGACCACCAGGAACACTTATTCCAGTTTGATAAATACCAATGATTGGCTGGTGGGCAGGATTGACAGTTCAAAGGTGACCTATTCAAAATTAGGGGAAACAGATGTTAGCAAAACTGTAAGATATACCTATTTTACTGATGGCATTGTGAAACCTGATGTTATTTACTATAATGAAGGAACTCCGCTTGAATACTACAAAAACTATGATTATGATAGTAAAGGCAATCCTACCCAACTGTTTGTTTACGGAGCCAGTATCGGATCCAGTCAAACTAATTATACCTATGACTCCAATGGAGTTCATGTATTAACGTCAACCGATGCACTGGGCCATACTTCTACAAGTACCTACGACCCCAATTACGACAGGTTATTAAGTGAAAAGGATTACCTGAATAATACCAATACTTATGGGTATGATACCTCGGACAGGCCATTTACAATATCTGGCACTATTGGAAACCAAATCACAACCACATACGCATGGACAGGAACCAATAAGCCTACCCTTGGTGTATATGGAGTAACTAAAACCGGGAATGATGGTTCTGTGTCAACAGTTTGGTACGATAAACTCGGCCGAATACTACGTATTGAGAAAAAAGGGTTTAGTGGAACCATGATCTTAACCGATACCCAGTACAATACAAAGGGACAAGTTTACCAGGTATCCGATCCTTACTTTACTGGAGGCAGTGTGGTCTGGGCTGAAACTTATACGTATGACGCTTATGGTCGTACAATTGCCATTGCCCGAAATGTCGGGCGAAATACAACTTATTCGTATCCGGGAGCAACAGTAAGTGAAACCACAGCAGGGAAAACTTTCTCGAAAACCTATAATTCTGATGGAACGCTTAGTTCAGCCACTGATAACGGAGGTGCTATTACTTATGCCTATTTCCCCGATGGAAAGGCAAAAACCATTACGACCGGTGGCGTAGTTACAAGCATGCTATATGCAGATGCTGCACGTAACCAGACCCAACTGATTGATCCCAACGCAGGGACTGTTAATTATACATACGACAGTTTTGGAAGGATTAAAACACAGACAGATGCCCGCGGTAAGATGACTACCAACACTTATTTACCCGACGGAAGAACCGATAATGTAGTGAATCCCGAAGGTACTACTACTTATAGTTACAACACCAACAAGCAATTGACTGGTATAAGTTCACCGGGAAGTGTGAGCAGAACGTATGGGTATGATCCACAGGGAAGGGTAAATAATGTAGGTGAAAACATTGCAGGTTCAGCTTTTTCTACTAGCTTTACCTTCGATTCTTTTGGAAGGTTAGCTTTACGCACTCATCCTTCTGGAATAATTGAAATAATGCATTACAACAATTACGGTTATATGGATTACATTTCTGCAGGAGGCGCAATAAGGTTTACCATTACTGCCATGAACGCTCGTGAGCAACTCACAGGGAGTACTTATGGTAGCAATCTTACTGCAACTTATGGGTTCGATGCAAACGGGTATCCCAGTTCATCGAATATTGGAACAATACAGGACTACCGCTATTCGTTCGACCCTCTGACGGGAAATCTCAACTCAAGGGAAAACTTTTTGAAGAGTAAATCGGAGAGTTTCACTTATGACAACCTTGATCGCTTGCTAACTGTAACAGGGCCGCAACCCCTGACAATGACCTATAATGCAAACGGGAACATCAATACAAAATCAGATATTGGAACAACTGCCTCTACTTATGGTACCAATGCCGGTCCTAATGCCTTGACAACCGCATATGCATCCAACTTTGTAATCCCTGGTTATAACCAAACGGCTTCTTATAATTCATTGGGAAAAGTTAACACGATTTCAGAATCGGATTTTTCGGCTGCCTTTATTTACAATGCTGACCATCAAAGGGCTAAAATGGATGTAACCATACGTGGTGCAAACATGCTTACCCGCTGGTATGTTGGAGGAAGCTATATGAAAGAAACCGCCTCTGGTGTTACAAAAGAGTACACTTACATTGGCGGTGATGCCTATACGGCGCCAGTAGCAGCAGTAACCCAAACTGGAGTAACAACGTATTATTACCTGTTGCGCGATCACTTGGGTAGCATTACCCACCAGGTAAATACCTCAAATACGGTGGTAGCCGAATTCAGTTACGACGCATGGGGCCGCCGCCGTAATGCCACTAATTGGAGCTATACCCTCGATGCCAACGACAAAGCGATGTTTGCCGACCGTGGTTTTACCGGGCATGAGTACCTGTCCTGGTTTAACCTGTATAACATGAATGGCAGGCTTTACGATCCGCTGGTTGGAAGGTTCCTTAGTCCTGATCCTTATGTACAAGACCCTGGTAACTCACAAAGTTATAATAGGTATGCTTACTGTTTGAATAACCCATTAAAATATACCGACCATAGTGGCTATACGTGGTGGAGTCACTTTACCAATTGGGTAGGTGAAAATAAAAGTACTATTTTAACTGTTGCATATTTAGTGACTGCAGCGGTCGTAACTGTTATTTGTCCTGGAGCTGGCCTTGCCATGTTTGGTGCATATCTCGGGGGCTCTGCAACCAATGGTTGGGAATTAAATATAGGTAAGTGGGATTATTCCAACCCAGGCACTTATGTCGGAATTATTGGAGGTGCTCTGGTCGGAGGATTAGGTGGTCAATTATTGTTTGGTACTGGAGGTGTATTCGCCGGAGGAACAACAGTAGATCTTTCACTTTCTGCTACATATGCGCATGTTGCAACTGTTTTTGCCAATTTCAATATTAGTGCTGCAGGTATATCTTTAGCCGATGTGGGATATGCGACTGTTGCTGGTGGTGGTGTTGTTATTACTGCTGCGGCAATTAAAAATTTATTTAATAACCATGGCATTGACGGTGCTTATCCAACGAATGATACTCCTTCTTCATGGAATAATGTAACATATACCAGTAAAGGTTCACCAGAAACAATGAGAGATATGGTAAATAGTAATGAAAATCATTTTAATGCCAGTCCAACTGCTGCGGATTGGGTAAATTATACTATGTGGGGGATAGGAGGCATTACGTTGGGTCATTATGTGTATAGTATAATACATTTTTATGACGACATCCCATCTCAAACTACAGCTCCAACAACAACTGATAAAACGCCACAAATTGGCCCTGAAAAATAACAAACCTGCCCCCTCAATATATTTGTGAGGGGGCTAAATAACTAATTAGGATGAAAATATTTCAATTTCTGAGTAAGTTTATTTTCCTTACATCAACTGTGGAAATAATATTTTTTAAACAATACTTTTCTATTAATACTAATTTAGTATTTTGTATTATTGGAATTATTTTTTTAGTAATTACCATAATATTAGAAATCTTAAAAAAAAGAGCAAGAAAAAAATATGAGAACAAGTATCTTTGATAGGATTTTAATCTATTTGGCATTCAATATTTATCAGATTGCTAATGTTTTTTTTGCTACATCTATGTTAGTGGCAGTGATATGTGATATCATATTTTCTCAAATGCCATTAATGGTAGGCTATATTTTTTGGTTTAGCTTTGGTCTTTTTGTATTTAGCAAGACTTTAAAAGTAGCAACCGACTTTTTAGTTAAGAAGTATGAAGAAAAAAATGATTATTACCTTAATTTATTAGCTAAAAACAAAAAACACAAGACTGGTATTAGATAAGTTCAACAACTCACCTCTCCCGTTCTTGTATAAAAGAGAATGGCTTTATTTGAGATATGGTCATTAAAAAAGAAGCTGCCTCAGAGGGAGGGCTTCTTTTTTATAATTTTTCCAGTCATCAAAACTGCATTCCCATTTGCTTTGTTGATGCCGCTTTCAGGTTAGTAATAGGTCCAAGGGAGTCTCGAATGTTGTTGTATATTGTAAACCGCCAAACCGCCAAGACCGCCAATTTATTTAAGTGGCGGTCTTGGCGGTTTGGCGGTTTAACAGAAATATAAGAGTGTTGGTGCCGCAGTTCCATTAAGGTTTCTTAATCGAAGGTTAGCCACTCTCCTACTCCATATCATGCAGTTGAAGATCAAGCGCTTTGACTGAGATTTGAATTTCTCGAATGGATAAGGCAAGGGATAGAATAAGCAGAATAAGTGCCACTGCAAAAGTAATTTCAGCCCCTGTTGAAAAATGAACATAGATTAAAAACATGCAAACTACGCACAGCAGAAGACTGGAAATTCCCAGAATCTGCATGGTTTGAGTCAGACGCAAACGCAAGCGCAAATTCTGAATTTGTCCAAGCAGAATTGAATTGGGATTCTCCTTAAAGGTAGCATGGAGACTTCGAACCACAGCAGCATAGGCCAGAAACCGATTGGTATAGGCAAGTAGAATAAGCGATACGGCTGAAAACAGCAAGGCTGGCGTGGTAAGTGTTAATTGTTCCATAGAAGTTCGAAGTATTTAAAGTGCCTAAAGTATTTATATTAAAAACGGGATAATATTGTACACTACCCTTGAATAAGGAGTTAATCCGAAGTTTCCGACAACTTTGCCACTTTTGCCAACTTTGCCACTTTTGCCAGTTGTGTTTTTTCAATAAAATAAATCATATGCCTTGTAAAAACCAACCATTGATCTGCATTTAGTGAAAAAAATACAACTGGCAAAAGTGGCAAAGTTGGCAAAAGTGGCAAAGTTGACAATAGATCACACGGCACTAAACTATCCCGTTTGATGTATAAAGTGTCTGAAGTACTTCCAACTTCAAGTACTTTAGTTCACTTTAGTTACATTAGCAATAAATTCACCCAGCTTTTCCTCGCGTAAGTTACGGCCAATGATTTTACCTGATTTGTCTACCAGTACGTTAGAAGGAATGGAGTTCACTGAATAGAGTGCAGCAGCTTCATTTTTCCAAGCTTTCAAATCCGATAAATGTGGCCAAGCCAGCTGATCGTCAGCAATGGCTTTTTGCCACTTTGCCTTATCCGAATCCAGCGAGACTCCCACTACTCCAAACCCTTTAGATTTAAAATTATTATAGTTTGATACCACATTTGGATTTTCACGACGGCATGGACCACACCACGATGCCCAGAAATCGATTAGGGTATATTCGTTCTTAGAATAAAGATCGCTTAGTTTAACTGGATTTCCGTCAACGTCATTCATAGTAAAATCAGGAGCTATTTGACCAATGGCAACTGTTTTCAATTGAGCAACCCGTTCTTTCAGTGTAAGAACTGAAGAGATTGAATCAAGTTTTGCATCAAGGCCTGTTAAAAAACCTTCCAACACATCAGCTTCCATATCGTAATAGACCCTGCTCAATAGATAGGGTGAAACCCAAGATGCAGGATGAGTTTTGATATATTCTTTTTGCTGATCATCAATAGAGGTGAAAATATTATCAGACAAGGTCATTAAACTGTCGCCCTTGACTTTATCACCAGCTTTTTCAACCACTTTAGACTGTTCTGAAAGAGCATTTGCCTTTTTGTCCAGCACATCCAGTTGGTCCTGAAGAACCAGGTATTCATCATGAACAACTGACCCTGCGACTTTCGCTTTGGTTAGTGAATCAACTGATCCAGTAATTGTTAGTACTGAATTCTCAATAAAAAAAGGTAACTTTTCTTTATTGTTGTTAACACTAATATAACGCACATCGGGATTTTTAACAACCCCGTTGAATTGGCAATTCCCATTTTCAATAGTAGCCGAATCGAGCTTTATATAATCTTTTTTAATACGTTGACTCAAATACGCTTTCCCTTCAGACTTTGTCAAATTCACATTGACTTTGTAGGAGGGTTTTTGAGTACAGGCAAAAAGGCCAAACAAAAGGGCAATCATCAGGACATTTCTCATATTGGTATTTTTTAATAATCCCGAGCACTCGGGATTGTTTGCAAAATAAAAGAAATTAATTCAAGTTTTGGTATTTTTATCAACAAAAAAACCGGGACATCATGCCCGGTTCTTTTGATCTCTCAGCTACCTGAGAATATTAATTCTTAAACCTAAACAATCTCATTTAGCGACATAACCTTCGAGATGAACACTACCAACAGAGCGACCTGAAGGATCGGCATTGTTCTTGAAACTAGCATCCCACTCCAGTGCAATGGGCGTACTACAGGCAATTGAAGGCACTGAAGGTACACAACTTGCTGCTGAATCGGAAGGGAAATGTTCAGTAAATATGGAGCGGTAATAATACTCTTCTTTTGATGGAGGAGTGTTAATTGGAAATCTGAAACTGGCAGTTTTCATTTGTTCATCGGTTACTTTTTCGGCGACCATTGCCTTTAGCGAGTCGATCCAGTTATAGCCAACGCCATCCGAAAATTGTTCCTTCTGACGCCATACAACGCTTTCAGGCAGATAATCCTCAAATGCTTTACGCAGTATCCATTTTTCCATACGACCATTTTTGGCCATTTTCTCTTCTGGATTAATCCGCATAGCCACATCCAGAAACTCTTTATCAAGAAAAGGAACACGACCTTCTACTCCCCAGGCAGCCAGCGATTTATTGGCACGCAGACAATCATACAAATGAAGTTTATTGATTTTACGAACAGTCTCTTCATGGAATGCACGTGCATTGGGTGCTTTGTGAAAATACAGGTAGCCGCCAAATATTTCATCAGCACCTTCTCCGGAGAGTACCATTTTGACTCCCATCGACTTAATTACCCTGGCCAACAAGTACATGGGTGTAGAGGCTCTGATAGTTGTAACGTCATAAGTTTCAAGGTGGTATATCACATCTCGCAAGGCATCAAGACCTTCCTGGACGGTGAAATGAATTTCATGATGGACAGTGCCGATATGATCGGCTACTTTTTGGGCTGCAATTAAATCGGGAGAACCAATCAGACCCACTGCAAATGAATGAAGATTTGGCCAGTAAGCTTTCTCAGAGTCATCAGATTCTACACGGAAGGCTGCATATTTCTTAGCAATAGCTGATATGACTGATGAATCCAATCCTCCTGAAAGTAAAACGCCATAAGGAACATCAGACATCAATTGACGATGCACTGCTTCTTCAAGGGCTGTGCGCAAAACATCCATATCAAAACCATTGTCTTCCACGGCATCAAAAGATTGCCAATCACGATCATACCATGTTTTCACTTCGCCATCGGGACTGTAAAGATAGGTTCCAGGTAAAAACTCTTCTATGTTATTGCATATACCTTCAAGCGATTTCAATTCGGAAGCAACGTAATAGTTACCCGATTGATCCCATCCCTGATACAATGGAATAATTCCAATATGGTCGCGGGCAACTAAATACACATCTTTCTCCTCGTCATACAAGGCAAAGGCAAAAATACCATTTAAATCTTCCAGAAAATCAATCCCTTTTTCGCGGTACAAAGCCAAAATGACTTCACAATCTGACATGGTCATAAACTCATAAGAATCACCGATTCTTTTTCTGATGTCTATATGATTGTATATCTCACCGTTGACGGCCAGCACCAGTTTTCTATCTTTGCTGTACAACGGCTGACCACCCGATTCGGGATCAACAATCGACAATCGTTCATGCGATAGAATTGCCTTGTCGCATGAAAAAACACCAGACCAATCTGGTCCGCGATGACGAATTTTCTTTGACATCTTTAGAACCTGGGGGCGCAAATCCTTAGCTTTCACCTTCAAATCAAAAACTCCAACAAATCCACACATATAAATGGCTTTAAAATAATATTTCTAAATAAAACAATATTGTTTTCAAAAATAGTCATTTTGATCGAATTATTAAACTATTTCTGTCTATTTTCTTACTTATGCACCATTACACCACAAATATGTCAACTTTACTAAAGTTACAATTAGCGTATTAACTCATCATTTTCGATTAAACCCTTTCATTGAAGATCATTTCTTCAAAAACATACAGTTTATAAATTTTACCCCCCTATTAAATCATCCCATTAAAGAAATTTATGTATATTTATTTTATTGAACTTCATTTAATTATTTCTTACAGAAAAACTATTAAAATGCAAAAAGGCAACCAAAATTGGCTGCCTTTAACTATTTATGTGAAATTATCACCTATACATTGAACCTAAAATGCATGATATCGCCATCCTGAACTACATATTCCTTGCCTTCAACGCCGATTTTTCCCACTTCACGACAAGCAGCTTCAGAACGTAGACGGATATAATCGGAATATTTGATCACTTCAGCCCTGATAAATCCTTTTTCGAAATCTGAATGGATAATACCGGCCGCCTGAGGTGCTTTAATACCGCGAATGTATGTCCAGGCGCGACTTTCATCAGCACCGGTTGTAAAATAAGTTTCAAGATTCAGCAACCTGTAGGCAGCATGAATCAATTTATTAACACCTGGCTCAGTCAATCCAAGCTCCTCAAGAAACATTTGTTTCTCTTCATAAGATTCAAGTTCGGCAATGTCTGATTCAGTAGCAGCTGCAATAACTAGTATTTCAGCATTTTCACCTTTCACAGCCTCTTTCACCAACTCAACATAGCGGTTACCATCTTTGGCTGAACCTTCATCGACATTGCATACATACAAGACCGGTTTGTTGGTTAACAAATAGAAATCGTATGTCAATTTTATCTCTTCAGGATTAAGCTCCACAGTCCGTGCCGATTTTCCCTGAATCAAAGCATCATGGTAGCGCTGACTAATTTCAACTATCTTTTTTGCATTTTTATCAGTACCATGCTTGGCCACTTTTTCCCATTTGGCAATCCGTGCATCCACTGTTTCCAGATCTTTCAACTGCAATTCGATATCAATAATCTCCTTGTCGCGAACTGGATCGACTGATCCATCCACATGAATGATGTTATCGTTATCGAAACACCTTATTAAATGGATAATAGCATCCGTTTCGCGAATATTGGCCAAAAACTGATTGCCCAAACCTTCACCCTTACTGGCACCTTTAACCAATCCGGCGATATCAACAATCTCGATGGTTGTGGGAACAACTTTCTTTGGATTATCAATCTTTTGAAGCTCAATTAACCGTTCGTCGGGAACAGTAATTACCCCTATATTGGGTTCAATGGTACAAAAAGGAAAGTTGGCCGCCTGCGCTTTAGCATTCGACAAACAGTTAAACAATGTTGACTTACCAACATTCGGAAGTCCTACAATTCCACACTTTAAGGCCATGCGTTTTTCTTTATTTTGATTTTCGGTACAAAGATAATCGATTCGGGCAACTTAAAGCAATTAAATGTTTTACTTAATTACTGAATCATTTAAAAGGAATATTAAAAGTAAAGCAACTTCCATTTCCTTCCACACTTTCGACAGTAATTTTGCCTTTATGTAGTTTAATAAACTCATAACACAATTGCAAGCCCAGTCCAGTTCCTGGTTCATCATTGGTTCCTTTTCTTTGTATTTGCGAATCGATATTGAACAATTCCCCCAACTTGTTTTTAGGAATTCCAATTCCATCATCCTGAACCCATACATCAAGATTCTGATCCGATATTTTTACACCAATATGTACTTTTTGTCCTCTATTGGTAAACTTGATTGCATTAGTACATAAGTTCCGAATTACAGCAGTGATCATTTCCTCGTCAGCATTTACCATGACATGTTCAATTTCACCAATTTCTAATAAAATATTTTTCAAATCTGCCATATTATTAAGCGTAACTACAACTTCCTTTATCACATCGTCTATAAAAAAATCAGTCTTGTTAATTTTTAAAAGGCCTCCTTGAATCCGCGACCATGTAAGGAGATTATCAAGCAGTTTCATAATACGTTCAGTTTCTAAAAATGCCATTTCAATAAATGATTTATGTTCTTTTTCGGTCAATGAATCATACGATTCATGAAGTATCAAAAACATACTGTAAAAAGCAGCTACTGGACTTTTTAGGTCATGTGCAATGATCGAATGGAATCTATCTTTTGATTTATTTAAGAGTAATAATTCACTGTTAAGTATTTCAAGATTTGTTGCTAGTTCTTCGATTTGTTGGTTTTTCTCCCTTAGTAATAGTCCAACTTTTTTCTCCTTATTAAATCTGCGGATAAGGATAATGATATACAACAATATCAATAGAATAAGCCCAATTGCAACTGCAACTATCAGCAAACGCATTTTTCTGTTCTGCTCCAGTTTCAGCGAAAGAATAAGGATATCTTTCTCTTTCTCCAAGGTTTTCATCAAAACATCAACATTAGAAATTGCCTGTATTACAGAACTGTTATAAATTGAATCATTTATTAATTTATACTCTTTAAAAAAGGCCAAGGCGATCCGGGGTTTTCCCAAACCAAGGTAAGCATCTGATTTTAATCTTAATGAGCTTGCTTGTTCAGTCAATACAACAGACTTTTCTGCAACTTTAATCGCAGAATCTGCATAATCTAAGGCCTTTGCGAATTTTCCTATTTCAAGATATCTGCTTCCGATTCTGTTAAGAATAATCGAAAGATGAAGATCGTCATTGATGTTTTGATATATTTTAACAGCCTTTTGTAAATAGAGAAATTCATTTTCTAAATTACCATTCCTATTTTCACAATCTGCTAAAAAGGAAAAGACTTCTGCTTGAAGCACTTTGGCTTCCAAATATTGAAAGTTTTTATTATCATTTGCAATTATTTTTTCAACGAAACTTAACAAGCCCTTTAGGTCTGATTCAGCCTGCAAATAATAGCCTCGACTCATTTTAAATTCACAATAATACATCCGGGTATATCCAAGTTCCACCATATTGCCCAATTTTCCCCGGTAATCCAAGGCCATTTTAAAAAAATATTCAGCCTTGTCATAATCTTTGAGTTTATTGTAATTAGTCCCCATATTTGTAGCAGTCAAACCTATTCCATCGATGTTTTTAGTTTCGACAAAAACTTCAAGCGCTGATTTATAAAATTCCAGGCCTTTAGAATAATTGAACATGCCACTGTACGCATTTCCAATAGCACTATTTATCCATCCTTTATAAGGCTTATATTCATCGCTTTCAGCCAGACTCATCGCTTGGTTCAGATGAACGAGGGCTCCACCAAATATCCCTTTTGATATAAGAACTTCGCCAATTTCCAAATGAATATCAATTAGAGCCCAGTTTTTTTTGAGTTCCTGTGCCAAAACAATATTTTGCCCTGCTAATTCAAGAAATAAATCGTAATCCGAATTTTTGATGTATTTAATAAGTTCAAAGCGAGTATTTAAAACTGAATCATTTAAATTTTCATGTTCAAGCCTCGATATCAACGATTTAATGCTGTCAACATATTCATCAGCTTTTAAATTAGAAGTAAAAAGGAAATTGAAGAATAACAAAAAAGCAGAAAAATACCTATAATTCATTGGAATAAAATTTAAAAAATAAATTGAATTTTTATTCGATCTGTTTGCCGGTAAGTAAAGAAAAGTCATTCTGCTTCAACGGGGAACATCTCTTGCAATGCGTTCTAAAAAATTGTGCCTAAAAGTAGAATTATTTTATTAAAATTACTAGGATCGAATGATTTTACTTTTTCTAGAATATGTTTATCTCGATTTTCTTCTATATTAAATTGTTAATGTATAGATTACAAAATCAAACGGTATATTAAAGGCTAAATTGGATGTATTCAACAGAATTTATCTATAATTAAAGAAATGAATTAATTCTTTAGTACTTTGGTCAGATTCAATTAATAATGTATCCTGATGAACCAATTATTATCCATAAATTAAGAAATTATACAGTTTGGTTTACTACTTTTGCAAAAAAGGACATTAAACCATTTACCGATTTTATGGTCAGAGCATCAACGAATGTTACACCTATGACCGATGACCTGCAAATATTAGATAGCCTGAAAGACCCTTCGACAAGGGAGTTGGCTTTCAGACATCTGATTTCCAAATATAAGGAGCGGCTCTATTGGCATATCCGTAAAATAGTATTGAATCATGACGATGCAGACGATGTTCTGCAAAATTCACTGATTAAAATATGGAATGGGATAGACTCATTCAGGGCCGAATCGAGCCTGTTTACCTGGCTATACCGCATTGCAACCAACGAATCGATTACCTTTTTAAATCAGCGCAAACGAAGGATAATGCCAAGCTTGAACGATGGAAACGAATATCTGGTGGATAATTTGCAAAGCGACACTTATTTTGATGGTGATGAATGGCAAATGCTCTTACAAAAAGCCATTGCTATTCTGCCGGACAAACAGCGACTGGTGTTCAACATGAAATATTTTGATGAAATAAAATATGAAGAAATGTCAAAGATTCTGGAAACATCTGTCGGTGCATTAAAAGCCTCCTATCATCATGCTGTCAAGAAGGTGGAAGAATACGTAAAGACACACGAATCAGGAATGGGTTTTTGAAGCCCCAATAACTGGACAAGGATTGATTTACTGAATAATTTTATGCGTTTTAGGAATAATAGTATTGAAACAGATTAAACTTTTTTGAAATACGAATGTCAAAGCCATACAAACAAAGAACATGAACAAAGAAGATAACATAGAACCCGAATTCATGAAACGGCCCAAAGAAAGCCCGTTCCGGACTCCTGATCACTATTTCGATTCAATCGAAGACAGGGTAATGGGTGCAATTAAAGAGGAGGCAAAAAGGAAAACAACTTTTACCTCAGGCAAAATATTCCGTTTACTGAAGCCAGTAATGGGAATTGCCGCAAGCTTAACGATTCTTTATTTACTCGCTTATTATCCAATTAAATACTTTTCACCAAAAAGTATCGTCAAATTAGAAACTATTGACACAACAATAAATGATGAACTGGATGCCTACTCATTAAATCTTTCACTTATTGATGAAAACTCATTGGTTAAAGAATTATTTAGTGATACAACAACGACTCAGGCACAAATAAATCCTGACGAAGTACTGGCCTACCTGTCTACAGAGATGACTGATCTTGAAATTTATAATGAAATGCAAAATTAACCAATTATGAAAAAGCTATATTCAACTATCTTTCTTGCAATCTTTTGTCTTACAGGACTCTTAGCCCAAGAGCGCAGAGGGAAAGATCCTGCAATGTTTGAGAAAATTAAAGCTGATAAAATTTCATTTTTTACAAGTAAGCTTGACCTCACGCCTTCTGAAGCGCAGACCTTCTGGCCGGTTTACAATGAATATGAAAAGAAGAGATTCGATATTAAGCACCAAATCCACGATTTTGAAAGAATGCCGGATGAGGAGTTTGCAAAATTATCGGATTCTGAAATTGAAAAACTGACCAACAATTACATTGGTTCATTCGAAAAAGAAGCCTTATTGCTCAAAGAATACAATAAACAATTTCTGAAAATACTACCCAATAAAAAAGTATTGATGATGTACCGAACAGAAAATGAATTCAGATCTCATCTGATACGGGAATACAGACGTGATCAGGGACAAAAAAGAGAATAATTAAAAAGCCGGAGATTCCGGCTTTTTTATTAATAATATGAGTTCGATCTAAGCAATAATCGACATCATTAACACTCCACTATTTCCGCCAAAATGCCAAATTGCCAAAATGCCAAATGATCATTCTGTCATTGGCATTTTGGCATTTTGGCATTTTATAATTATAATGCAATTTAAATTCATTTGCCATGAAGTTTATTCATAACAAGATCTCTGGAAACTTTTTTAGAGCGATCAACCTTTGACATCATCTCACCAAGCCCAATATCTTCAATATCATCTATTGACAATACCTTTGATTGAATACTCATTTTCTTAAGTAATCCTAAAATTAAATGCTCCTCAACATCATCTTTCAATTGTATCATCATTGTTTTCATATCTTTATCGCTTTATTCAAAACAAAAATACTTATTTTAGCATTAACTTCCTTATTTGATGATCTTTAAAATTACTCATATTAATGGTGTGATCCTGAAACAAGTTCAGGATGACGTTCCGAACTTGAGTTGTACCTACCAGAAGGGACTTTTCTATGTTGACTTGACACTATGCAAATAATTTACAATACATAGTTCCCTTTTTCCAGAAACTCAATGGTTTTATTGATTCCTACATACATCAGGGTATCTTGTTCAACAAATGAAACTACCTGACGATAGTCGGCCAGAAAGTTTTCAAGATAAACAGATGACTTTGCAGGCCTCCTAAACTCCATAGCCTGTGCTGCATTGTACAATTCGATGGCCAGAATACTGTAAATATTGATGGCCACTTTCAATGCTTTGGTAGCAGCATTTCCACCCATACTGACATGGTCTTCCTGCTCATTGGATGATGGAATTGAATCGACTGAGGCGGGTGTACTTAATTGTTTATTCTGACTCACAATAGATGCCGCGGCATATTGGGGAATCATAAATCCAGAATTCAACCCTGGATTAGCAACCAAGAATGGGGGAAGCTGATGATCTCCAGAAATCAGTCTGTAAGTGCGTCGTTCAGAGATACTTCCAATTTCAGATAAGGCGATGGCTAGAAAATCCAACGATAGGGCCAAAGGTTCACCATGGAAGTTACCACCTGAAATAATTAAATCATCATCTGGAAATACAGTAGGGTTATCGGTTACTGAATTGATTTCTATTTCTACCACACCTGCCACATAATTCACAGCATCTTTCACGGCCCCATGAACCTGTGGAATGCACCTAAACGAATAAGGATCTTGCACATGCATCTTTTTACGATTGATCAATTCGCTCCCCTGAAGTAAGTTCCTGAAATTTGCAGCGGTCTTTATCTGACCTGCATGTGGTCTGATCTCTTGAACCTGAGCCATAAATGGTTCAATCAATCCATCAAAACTATCAAGTGACAAGGCTCCGATGATATCAGCATAATCCAGTAACCGGAATGCCTTGAGCAAGGTAAAAACTGCATGAGCGCTCATAAACTGTGTTCCATTTAACAAGGCCAACCCTTCCTTGGCCTGTAGACGGATTGGCTCCCACCCCATTTCTGTTAATACCTCTGAAGATGATTTTCTGATGCCCTTGTAATTGACTTCACCCAAACCCAGCAATGGCAAAAACAGTTTGGCCAGGGGAGCCAAATCTCCGCTTGCACCAAGCGAACCCTGCTCACAGACGACCGATAGAATATCGTTATTGTATAAATCCAGAATTCTCTGAACCGTAATTAACTGCACAGCCGAATTTCCTTTGGACAGCGCATGTGCCTTTAATAGCAGCATTAAACGGACAACGTCTTGTGGAATCTCAGGGCCCAGATTGCAGGCATGTGAAATTACAAGATTCTCCTGCAACTTACTCAGATCGTCGTTTGATATTTCGATATTGCACAATGCCCCAAAACCAGTATTGATCCCATACAGAGGAGCGTCCGTCTCACACATTTTTCGGTCAAGGTAGGCCTTGCTCTTTTGAATGAGCGCAACAGATTCATCTGATAGTACCAGCATTTTATGCCCTTCCAGAATCTGCTCTATGATTGAATAAGTAAGTTGTTCAGGTGATATATAGTGAATTTCTCTTTCCATGATTATAAAGTTTCTGAAAGGATTTTTATCAGTTCCTGAGCATTGACCAATTGTTGATCTCCAGTCAGCATATTCTTAAGGTTTATTTTTTCCTGAGCCAGTTCTTCTTCGCCCACAATAGCCACATAAGGAATATGCTTATTGTTTGCCCAGGTCATTTGCTTTTTCATCTTACTCTGATCAGGAAATATCTCAGCATTGATTCCAGCTTTTCTGGCTGCTGCCAATACTGGTAAACAGAACGCCTCTTCAGCGATACCAAGGTTTACAAACAAGAGTTTCGTTGAATCGACAGTCACTGCGGGAAATAAATCCAGTTGCGTGAGGACATCGTAAATACGGTCGGCGCCAAATGAAATACCTACACCCGAGACTCCCGGCATACCGAAAATCCCAGTCAGGTCATCATAACGACCACCTCCACAGATACTTCCCATTGCCGCATCTTTGGCCTTCACTTCAAAAATTGCTCCTGTGTAATAATTCAGTCCTCGGGCAAGGGTCAAATCCAATTCCACTTCAGTATTTAAATTGTATGGAGCCAGATAGGCAAATAAGGTACGCACTTCAGCAATACCAATTGCTCCAGTTTCAGATTGACCAATGGCGGCTTCCAACTGAGTTAACTTTTCAGAAACTGAACCTGCAAGATGCAAAATAGGTTGCAGTTTATCAACGGCAACTTGTGGTATACCTTTATCAATCAATTCTTCATTGACTTTTTCAAGACCTATTTTGTCCAGTTTATCAATGGCTACAGTAATATCTACAATCCTATCTTTTTCGCCAATCACTTCAGCAATGCCTGCCAATATTTTACGGTTGTTAATTTTAACAATCGTATTGATTTTCAATTTGTTGAAAACTGCATCAACAATTTGAACCAGTTCCATTTCGTTGATCAATGAATCACTTCCAACAATATCAACATCGCATTGGTAAAACTCCCTGTAGCGGCCTTTCTGCGGACGATCGGCACGCCATACGGGCTGAATTTGGTAACGTTTGAAGGGAAATGAAATGTCGTTTCTATTTTGAACAACGTATCGTGCAAACGGCACCGTAAGGTCATAGCGCAGACCCTTTTCTGAAATCTTGTTGGTCAGTCGGATGCTGTTTCGATCTAGCAATTCCTGATCTGAGGGTGCAGCGGCAAAATCTCCTGAATTGAGAATTTTAAACAGCAACTTGTCACCCTCTTCACCATATTTACCCATCAGGGTCGATAGATTTTCCATCGCAGGAGTCTCAATGGGTTGAAATCCGTACAATCTGAATATACCTTTGATGGTATCGAATATATAATTTCGGTTGGTCATTTCAACCGGTGAAAAATCGCGCGTTCCTTTTGGGATCGAAGGTTTCTGTGCCATGTATATAAATTTCTGAAAGAGTACAAATTTAGTTAAAAAGCGATCAATCCGAAGTATTCTGCCCTCCAATATTCAAAAATTACTGAAGCTAAACTGATTATAAGCCAATTAAATACGTAGACTGATTCAAATTTGTTCTTTGACTTCAATATTAATGGTTCAAGTTAACTGTCAAAAATTTTGAGTATCTTCATCCATTGTTTGAAAATATTTCATTCTTAGATAAGGAATGATCCTTGGGTATGGATTATTTCGATGATCACGTTTTGATCCGACATTATTTTAGCTCCCCTCCTTTCAGGAAAGAGATTGCCCTTCAACTTTGGCTGTATATACCTTATATTCAAAGCTTCAACATTCTAATAGTCTATAAAGCCTTCAGGTTTTAACGGAATGCTATTCGCCCTATACTGAGGCCTGTCTAAATGGGTAAATAATTGGTAATTAACAGGTAGATAATAGGTACATGAACCTATTATCTACCTATTAGTTACCAATTATCTACCTATTATCAACCTATTTAGTTAGGCGTTGGTAGGGCGTTGGTAGGGCGTTGGTACAGCTCCGATTGTAGGATAAGAAGTGAGAATCATTGACTATATTGAGAAGGTAATAAACTTGTAAGTCGAGGTTTTAAATCAAGAGAGAGCAAGGAAAATTGATTTTTTCAGTTTCGTTCACAGATAAAGTACCAACTTGCTTATCGGGTTTAAATATAACAATTTTTATTCAGAATAAAAAAAAAGTACACGATAATTTTTACAGAAAAAAAAAATCCCAATTGATGTAATAGTTCGAAATGAAAAATGGCTTAAAAGGAATAATACTGTTCTGTTAGCCGGGCCAGGTATTCATCGCAATTGGGATCGCCTTCTTTGGGAGCCCAACTGGCAAAATTCTTATCCGAAATAGGAAGGTAAGGACCATCCTTTATTTCATATACCACTGTGCCACTTTCGAGTGAGATAACACAATGCCAACAACCGGGAGGGATCTCAAGGGAGTATGTTCCTATTTTGGAATCCAATAAAACAAATTCAGTTGGCTTGCCGGACTCATCAAAAATTGCCACAAACAATGATCCGTGAAGTATGATAAAGACTTCACGCTTGTCGGGGCTCTCATGTTTGTGAGGCTGGATATAGGTTCCGGGTTCAAATGCATTGAGCATCCGGTTCATAGGATCGGCCAACTCATCATGAAAGTTGAGATTCAGTCTCTTACGAGGTAGAAGTGCAGCCTTTTGGCTTAATTCTGAGAGAGTTTTATTAGTAATAATTTTCAACATACTTGTTTGATATTGGAAGCATAAACAATATTCAGCAATAATCAATCAACACCGAAGTGTCTAAACAAATTACTTGCTTCTCCATTGATTGAATGCTTTTCTATTCTCTTTGAAAGCAGCATATTGTAAATTGGTCATTACAGGTCCTTTCAATATAAAATTCTGAAAGTCTGTTTTCTCATTTTCAACTTTATTTATTGCGACAGTATTTTCCAAATCCACCTTTAACTTTTCAAGTTGATTTGCTGGCAATTGCCTGATAATATCAATCAATTGCTCATATGGTATATCTGCTGAAAGCTGCATAACCTTTTTTTTTACAAGTTTAACCAAAATATTCAAAAAAGCCAAGTGGAAGTCCCAAAGATTTTGGGTTCAACTACAAAATAATGAGGGAAGAGCACTCTGATTCTTACTTTAATTTACCGGTTGAGTTTTCCAATACGACATTTGAAAGGATGGTAGTATCCACTTTATCAGGAAGATGCGAACAGAACCCGATGCCGACATAGAACGGACCATCAATGTGTAAATGAATGGGTTGGCCGAACTGTTTCATCGGTTCGCCTGCTTCGCTTAGAAAAATAGAAAAGTCATCACCATGCTTTTCAATACCAAGGCGTAATGTACCATTTTTGTCAACACGCATTTCCTTCATACTCTGACCCTTATCTGGCCGGTAAGCAAGGTGTATCAGACCTCCACCGTGAAGGGCCACCATGGCTTCTTTGGAATCATCCTCCAGACTTTGGCAAATAACCAGCACAGCCTTACGATCGGAGTAGCCTTCCTTATCTGGAAAATTAATATCAGCAGCCAAAGATACATCGCCTGACATTTCATTCCAGAGAAAACGGAATTCATCGCGTGTATACCAAATATTATAGCCAGCGGAAGTTATAGTATACTGTTTTGTAGCCTTATTGTAACTTGACGACCCTGGTACCAACGCAGCCCCGATATCACTCTGGCCCTTGAATATTCCGATGGACTTATTTTCTGTTAGCGTAGTCCTGTGGAAATCTACAGGAGGAGGCACCTGCTGATGGGTAGCCGATCCTGGAAGCGCCCATTCGGGTACTTCGACCTTCTTAACTGTTTGCGAGAAAGCCATTTGTGTCATTGCACACAAGATCAATAGAAGCAATATTTTCATGAGTTAATTATTTGTGATAATTTACATTCCGATTTCATATAAATATTCCGGAGCAAAATCAGCAACCTTCCTCAATTCAATCGTTTAAATTAGATTACAAACGATTGAAAATAAGCTTTATCCTTTTTTCGAACTATTTTTAATTCTTATTCCTTCAATTATTAAAATGAAACCCTCTGTAAACAATGCAATCCAGCCGATCCAATCGAATAGTCGAATGTCGATATTGTTTATTAATTTGTCTGAGATGTGTATCATTGCAATAATAAAATATGCAATTCCAAGCTAAATACTGATGTTCGTTTTCATTAACCCTTTATACGGACTCATATCTAATTGATTTTAGGCATATAATTTTCATTTTTTCAAAGATACATATTTTTTTGGAAAATATTGTTCATCTCTCACATATAAACAGCAAGTTTTCAGTTAGTTTAAAAAAAATTGTATATTTGTTGAAAATTAAAGCTCATGGGCGAATTTGCTGATAGATATATCAATCCTTTTACCGACTATGGTTTCAAAAAAATCTTTGGAGAAGAGCCAAATAAGGATTTGCTGTTGGACTTTTTAAATGAATTATTAAGTGCAGAACAAGGTAGAATCACCAATTTAACCTACCTTAAAACGGAATATATTGGTTATACCTTGAGCGACCGTAAAGCGGTTTTTGATCTTTATTGTGAAAACGAAAAGGGCGAAAAGTTTATTGTTGAACTTCAAAAGACCAAACAAAAGTTCTTTAAAGAACGTGCGTTATACTATTCGACATTACCAATACGGGAACAGGCAGTTAAAAATGAATGGGATTTTTCATTAAAAGCGGTTTATGTAATTGCAATTCTTGATTTTGTGTTTGATGAAGATAAAGCCGAAACAAATAAATATCGTTACGATGTAAAACTGAGCGATATTGATACAAAAAAAGTATTTTACGATAAATTAACGTTTATCTATTTGGAAATGCCCAAGTTCAACAAAACAATTGACGAACTTGAAACCAGATTTGACAAATGGTTGTATGTAATCAGAAACTTAAGCAAACTGGATAGAGTGCCTGATAAACTGCGGGAACGGCTGTTTGACAAGCTATTCGAAACAGCCGAAATTGCAAAATTTACGAGAACTCAAGCTAATTATTACGAAGAAAGTTTAAAACAATATCGGGATATAAAAAATTCTTTTGATACAGCCCGTGAAGAAGGAATGGCTGATGGATTAAAAAAAGGAATGGAGAAAGGAATGGAGAAAGGAATGGAGAAAGGAATGGAGAAAGGAATGGAGAAAGGTTTGATTGATGCTAAATTAGAAATAGCAATTAGAGCTTTAAAAAAAGGATTTTCTGTTAATGATGTAATTGAGTTGACAGGATTATCAGAGGATGAAATCAAGAAAATACAATAGTTCTCTTTGACGACATGATAAATGTTAACGAAGTATCATTTTGCAATAATTTTTGGCTGTATCTATCTTAATCTTAGCTATATTTTTTTGATTAAAATTGGCAAGTTGAATATCTAAAAATCAACAAAGTCCGACACAATTGCTTGCCTCGGACTTCATTTATTATCATCTAAGAATTGAATTAATCCTTTACCAATTTCTTATATTTGAGACGGTGCGGACTGACATCACCCATTCGTTTTTTACGGCTCTCTTCGTACTCGGTAAAGCCTCCTTCAAAATAGACCACCTTAGAGTCGCCTTCGAAAGCCAGAATGTGAGTTGCAATGCGGTCGAGGAACCAGCGGTCGTGAGAAATCACTACAGCACAGCCTGCAAAGTTATCCAAGCCTTCTTCCAGTGCACGTAGTGTATTGATGTCAATATCGTTGGTAGGTTCATCCAACAGTAAAACATTTCCTTCTTCCTTCAATGCCAAAGCCAGATGCAACCTGTTTTTTTCTCCTCCGGAAAGGTACCCGCATTTCTTTTCCTGATCACTTCCTCCGAAGTTAAACCTTGAAACATAAGCCCGGGCATTGAGTTGCTTACCCCCAATTGAAATTAAATCGCTTCCACCGGTGATCACCTGAAATACTGTCTTCTCAGGATCAATTGCTTTATGAGTCTGATCAACATAGGCAATTTTAACTGTTTCACCCACATCGAAAGTTCCTTTATCAGCCTTCTCCTGTTCCATGATCAGGCGAAATAGAGTCGTCTTACCGGCGCCGTTAGGGCCAATTACTCCGACGATACCGTTGGGGGGTAACACGAAATTGAGGTCTTCAAATAAAAGGCGATCTCCAAAACCTTTTGCAACACCCTCTGCCGAGATCACCCGCTCACCCAGACGAGGTCCGTTTGGTATAAATATTTCAAGTTTTTCTTCTTTCGATTTCACATCCTCATTTACCAAACGATCGTAGGCACCCAAACGAGCTTTGGATTTAGCCTGCCGAGCTTTGGGCGACATGCGGATCCAATCAAGTTCACGCTCAAGGGTTTTTCTACGTTTTGAAACTTGTTTCTCCTCCTGCTCCATGCGTTTGGTCTTTTGCTCAAGCCATGAAGAATAATTTCCTTTCCAAGGAATTCCCTCACCACGATCGAGTTCCAAAATCCATCCAGCTACATTATCCAGGAAATAACGGTCGTGAGTAATACAAATCACCGTACCTTTGTATTGCTGAAGATGCAATTCGAGCCATTGAATCGACTCAGCATCCAAATGGTTGGTAGGCTCATCGAGCAATAATACATCAGGCTCCTTGAGAAGTAACCGGCATAGAGCAACCCTACGGCGTTCACCACCAGACAGTTCACCAACGAGCTGATCATCAGGAGGACACTGCAAGGCGTCCATGGCACGTTCTAGTTTGGTATCCAGGTTCCAGCCATCCAAATGATCTATTTTATCTTGAAGGACAGCCTGTTCAGCAACCATCTTGTCCATTAAATCAGGATTTTCATATACATCCGGATCGCTAAATTTAAGATTGATATCTTCATAAGCTTTCAGGACATCCACAATTTCATGAACACCTTCCTGAACTATTTCTTTAACTGTTTTCGATTCATCAAGTTGAGGGTCTTGTTCCAGATAATCAACAGTATATCCAGGTGAAAAGACTACATCTCCCAAGTAGGAACTTTCGATACCTGCAATAATTTTGAGCAAGGTAGATTTTCCCGATCCATTCAATCCGATAATGCCAATTTTAGCACCCAGAAAAAATGATAATGAGATATCTTTCAATACTTGTTTTTGAGGTGGAAAGGTTTTATTAACCCGGTACATCGAAAAAATAATCTTCTTATCGTCTGCCATATTTATTCATTTAATTGTATTTAAACTCAAATCAGTCTTTTCAGTTATCGAAAAGCACTTTTGACTTACCAAAAATACTGATTTTTTATTACTATTAACCGTATATTTATTCATTACTTAAATGTATCACATAAATTATCCCATAGTGAAATTATTAGTTGTAGACGATAATCCGATTAATCAAAAATTCTTATTCTACTCATTGAAAAAGATCTATGAGATAGAGTTTGCCAATAATGGATTGGAAGCGGTTAATATATTGGATAGTAAGAAATTCGATGTTGTTTTAATGGATTTTATGATGCCAATAATGGATGGAGCTGAAGCAACCTTTCGAATCAGAGAATCTTGCCATCACCGCAACAAATACATTCCAATCATTTTTTTAACTACCAATGATTTTGAAAATGATCGGATTCTTTGCATGAACAGCGGGGCAGATGATTACCTGATTAAGCCAATTAACATTACCAATCTAATAACGACAATTGACTTTCATTTAAAACTAAAGGAAGAGTTTTTATAGTTTCGATTATTTAACAAACTTCTTATAGAAGTACCTTTACCGGATTAATAGAAATAAAAAAAAGGCTGATAAATTATCAGCCTTTTTTATATTCATTGTTGAATATACTTTATTCTTCAGTAGGAACTACAGGAGTAGCTTCAACTTCAGGAGCAGCAGCTACATCAGATGCAGCAACTACTTCAGGTTTGCTTTTAGCTTTTGGAGCAGCAGTCTTAGCAGGTTCCACAACTCCGGCAGGTTTTTTCTTACCACCGCGGCGTGAACGAACTGGTTTAGCTTTTGCATCCTTAGCAGACAACATACTTTCATTGAAGTCAACCAATTCGATGATACACATTTCTGCATTGTCACCCAGACGGTTGCCAGTTTTTAGAATCCTTGTATAACCACCTGGACGATCGCCCACTTTTTCAGCAACATCTCTGAATAATACAGCAACAGCAGTTTTGCTTTGCAAATATTCAAATACAATCCTGCGTGAATGAGTTGCATCATCTTTTGCTTTGGTGATAAGTGGCTCCACATATACCCTTAAGGCTTTGGCTTTAGCTAAAGTCGTAGTAATACGTTTATGAAAAATCAATGAATTAGCCATATTGGCCAACATAGCTTTTCTGTGTGAGCTAGTTCTCCCTAAATGGTTGAATTTTTTACTATGTCTCATTTTTACTTATTCCTTGTCAAGTTTATATTTACTGATATCCATTCCGAAAGTCAAACTAAGACTTACCAATAGATCATCCAATTCAGTGAGCGATTTCTTACCGAAATTACGAAATTTAAGCAAATCATTCCGGTTGTATGTAACCAGTTCACCCAATGTTTCAACATCTGCTGCCTTTAGGCAATTAAGAGCACGAACAGAAAGATCCATGTCAACCAATTTAGTTTTCAGCAATTGGCGCATGTGCAATACTTCTTCATCAAACTCTTCGTTTGAAAATTTCTCATCCGAATCGATTGTAATCTTTTCATCAGAAAACAGCATAAAGTGATAAATAAGGATTTTTGCAGCTTCTTTCAATGCATCTTTTGGGTGAATTGAACCATCGGTAGTGATTTCAAAAACCAGCTTTTCATAGTCAGTTTTTTGCTCCACGCGATAATTCTCGATAGCATATTTCACATTTTTTATAGGTGTGAAAATTGAATCGATAGGAATTACACCAAACTCAGCATCAATTGGTCTATTTTCAGTTCCTGGGACATATCCGCGACCCTTGTTGATGGTAAGTTCCATTAACAATTTAACGGTAGGTTCCATCCGGCAGATGATTAATTCAGGATTTAAGACACGGAAACCGGTCATAAATTTATTAATATCACCAGCGGTAAAAACTTCTTGTCCTGACAATGAAATTGAAACCTTTTCATTGTCAACATCTTCAACTTCACGTTTAAAACGGATTTGCTTCATGTTGAGGATGATTTCAGTAACATCTTCCATCACGCCTTTAATGGTAGCAAATTCATGATCAACTTTGTCGATTTTAACAGTGGTAATTGCATAACCTTCCAAAGAGGATAACAGAATTCTTCGTAAGGCATTACCGATTGTAATACCATAGCCTGGTTCCAATGGACGGAATTCAAATTTTCCGTACTTATCATCGGTTTCAACCATTATAACTTTGTCGGGTTTCTGGAACGCTAATATTGCCATAATACTGAATAATTGATTATTTAGAATACAACTCTACGATAAGTTGTTCTTTTATGTTTTCAGGAATATCTGCTCTGTCAGGACGGTTTAAAAATTTACCAGCCAATTGAGTGTTATCCCATTCCAACCATGCGAATTTACTATAACGACGTGAGTTCAAAGAAGCGGTAATAGCTTCAAGGGATTTCGATTTTTCACGAACGCCCACAAGATCACCGGGACGTAAATGAAACGATGGAATATTCACAACCTCATTATTCACAACAATGTGTTTATGAGATACCAACTGACGGGCCGCAGCACGAGTTGGAGCAATACCCAAACGAAAAACTACATTGTCCAAACGGCCTTCCAGAAGTTGTAAAAGAACTTCTCCTGTTACTCCTTTTGATGCAGATGCTTTTTTAAACAAATTAGAAAATTGTTTTTCTAAAACACCATACATGTATTTGGCTTTTTGCTTTTCTTTTAATTGAGTACCGTATTCAGATTTTTTACGTCTACGGCTAGCTAAACCATGCACGCCGGGAGGGTAATTCTTCTTTTCAAGCACTTTATCAGGTCCGAAAATTGGTTCACCAAATTTTCGGGCAATTCTGGACTTTGGTCCTATATATCTTGCCATTACTGTCTTAATTAATTAGATTAAACACGTCTTCTTTTTGCAGGACGACATCCATTGTGTGGTAGTGGAGTAACGTCAACAATTTCACTTACCTGAATGCCAACGCTGCTCATAGCGCGAATAGCAGATTCACGTCCATTACCTGGACCTTTTACATATACTTTAACTTTCCGGAGTCCAAGATCATACGCAGTCTTAGAACATTCTTCAGAAGCTACCTGAGCGGCATACGGAGTATTCTTTTTAGAACCTCTGAATCCCTTTTTACCAGCCGACGACCATGAAATCACTTCACCATTACCATTGGTCAACGACACAATGATGTTATTGAATGAAGAGTGAATGTGCGCCTGCCCGATTGCTTCAACGATAACAACTCGCTTTTTAGTAGAACCAGTCTTTTTTGCCATAATTCAAATATCAATTATTTAGTGGCTTTTTTCTTATTAGCAACAGTTTTTCTTTTTCCTTTACGTGTACGTGCATTATTTTTAGTACCCTGTCCACGAAGAGGTAAGCCTACACGATGACGAATACCACGGTAGCAGCCAATATCCATTAATCGTTTTATATTCATCTGGGTTTCAGAACGTAATTCGCCTTCTACCTTAATGCTACCACTGATTGCCGCACGAATAGCAGCCAAATGTTCATCTGTCCAATCCTGGACCTTGATGTTTTTGTCAACGCCGGCTGTTTCGAGGAGCGTTACGGATAGATTGCGTCCAATACCGTAGATATAGGTTAATGCTATCTCGCCTCTCTTATTGTTAGGGATGTCAACACCACTTATACGAGCCATAAATAAAATTTTTACAAAGTTAATAATTATCCCTGACGCTGTTTGTACTTAGGATTCTTTTTGTTAATCACGTACAAAACGCCTTTCCTGCGAACAATTTTGCAGTCAACGCTACGTTTTTTAATGGATGCTCTTACTTTCATTATTTTGTTTTTTAGTTTTTGTATCTAAAAGTAATTCTTCCTTTGGTCAGGTCGTATGGTGACATTTCAACTTTCACTTTATCGCCTGGTAAGATTTTGATGTAATGCATCCTCATCTTTCCAGAGATATGTGCAGTAATGGTATGCCCATTTTCCAATTCAACCCTGAACATTGCATTAGATAATGATTCAATGATTGTTCCGTCTTGTTGTATAGAAGACTGTTTTGCCATAAATATATACTAATTATCAAATATTTTGATGTTTAAATTCCAAACTGATATCAGGCATTAAACATCAACACGGAAGCTTTGAATTAATTTCCGTTAGTAAATCCGGCAAAACTACAAGAATTACCGGACTTACCTCAGTATTTGTGAATTTAATTTAACAAGTTTAGAACTTTCATCTATTGAGCCAATAAAATGCCCAAATAGTTATTAGTACATTGCTCCACTACTTCCAGTGCGTCCTTTAATACGGCCTGATTTCATCAAACCGTCATAATGACGCATTAACAAGTGACTTTCAATTTGTTGTAAAGTATCCAATACAACACCTACAAGAATCAACAATGAAGTTCCCCCAAAGAAATAGGCAAACTGTGTATTAATTCCGGCCATCATCGCAAAGGCAGGCAGGATGGTTACAATGCCAAGAAAAATTGATCCTGGTAAAGTAATTCTGGACATGATGGTATCAAGAAACTCAACAGTTTTCTTTCCTGGTTTAACTCCTGGAATAAAACCACCATTTTTCTTCATATCTTCTGCCATCTGCATTGGATTTACGGTAATTGCAGTGTAAAAATAGGTAAATATAATTACAAGACTAAATTGAGTGAGATTATACCAAAAACCGGTATGATCTGAAAAAGCAGAAGCAAATCCACTTAAACTATCAGATTTCGCAAAACCGGCAAGAGTAATAGGAATAAACATGATTGCCTGAGCAAAAATGATTGGCATTACTCCCGCAGCATTAACTTTCAAAGGTATGTATTGACGAACACCACCATATTGTTTGTTGCCTACGATTCGTTTAGCGTATTGAACTGGGATTTTACGAGTTCCTTGAACCAGTAAAATAGCACCCATAAATACAATAGTAAGAACCACAAACTCCAATAAGAACATTACCATACCACCACCCTGCTGTAAGATGCGTGAAGCAAACTCAGCAACAATAGAATGTGGAAGACGGGCAATAATTCCGATCATGATAATGAGCGAAATACCATTTCCAATTCCTTTATCTGTAATACGTTCACCGAGCCACATTACAAACATCGAACCAGCTGTTAAAATAATGGTCGAAGTTACTGTAAACATAGTTCCTGTAATCGCAAAAGCACTTAGAGGTAATTGGTTATGAAGGTTTATTAAATAGGCAGGTGCCTGAAAGAGCAGGATGATAACAGTCAGGTAACGAGTTAACTGATTGATTTTTCGACGTCCTGATTCACCTTCTTTTTGTAACCGTTGGAAATAAGGTACCGCGATACCCATCAACTGAATCACAATAGAAGCCGAAATATAAGGCATAATTCCCAGAGCAAAAATCGATGCCTGAGAAAATGCCCCTCCTGAGAACATATCCAACAATCCGAGCAACCCCTCAGATGTTTGATTTTTAAGTTGTCCAAGCTGTGCTGGATCAACTCCTGGCAAAGAAACATACGAACCTAACCGATATATTAAAAGTAAAAACAAGGTAATCCCCAACCGGGACCGCAAGTCTTCAATCTTATAAATATTCTTCAGCGTTTCTATAAACTTTTTCATCAGCTTAGAGTATTTCGGTGGTTCCTTCTAATTTCTCAATAGTCTCTTTAGCTCTTTTAGAAAAAGCGTGGGCCTTAACTACTAATTTAAGGTTCAATACTCCGTCCCCTAAAATTTTTATTTTATCCCTTTTTGAAGCCATTCCATGTTCCACCAAAATTTCGGCATCAATAGTAGTCAACTTTAAGTTTTCAGCCAATTCCTGAATTACATCCAGGTTGATTGCTTTAAACTCTTTTCTGTTGATGTTTTTAAAGCCGAATTTTGGAACAACACGCTGCAAAGGCATTTGCCCTCCTTCGAAACCACGACGGGTTTTGTACCCAGATCTCGATTTGGCACCTTTGTGACCTCTGGTAGATGTGCCACCATGTCCTGAACCCTGGCCGCGTCCAATGCGCTTGTCGCTCTGTGTTGAACCTTCAGCAGGTTTAAGATTACTTAAATCCATATTTCTTGATCTTAATAAGTTTAAACTACTTCAACCTTTACGAGATGCTTCACTTTATGTACCATCCCCAGAATCGGTAAAGTATCTTCTTGAACTACCGAATGGTTAAGTTTTTTGATTCCTAAAGCAATTAAGGTAGCTTTCTGTGTCCAGTCGGAACCAATCATACTTACTACTTGTGTAATTTTTATCTTAGCCATAACTACTTATCCGTTAAATACTTTATCTAAAGTGACTCCACGTTGATCGGCAACAGTATGTGCATCGCGCAATTCCTGAAGGGCAAACATGGTAGCTTTTACCAGATTGTGAGGATTTGAAGATCCTTTTGATTTAGCAAGGATATTGTGTATTCCAACACTTTCTAATACAGCGCGCATAGCACCACCGGCTTTTACTCCGGTACCCGAAGTAGCTGGTTTTAAAAATACGACTGCGCCACCAAATTTAGATTCTTGTTCATGAGGTATAGTACCTTTATGAATCGGAACTTTAATCAGGTTTTTCTTAGCTGCATCAACACCTTTTGAAATTGCAGTGGTCACTTCGCTGGCTTTACCCAGACCCCAGCCTACGATACCGTCTTCGTTACCTACCACAACAATTGCTGAGAAGCTAAAGGTTCTACCTCCTTTGGTTACTTTTGTAACACGGTTAATAGCTACTAACCGGTCTTTCAGTTCCAAATCACTGGTTTTTACTTTTCTGATATCTCCTGCCATAACTATTAAAATTTAAGGCCGCCTTCACGGGCAGCATCAGCTAATTGTTTAACTCTTCCGTGGTACAAATAACCATTACGATCGAATACTACAGCTGTGATACCGGCAGCAATAGCTTTTGCAGCAATTGCTTTACCAACTTTTTCAGCTACTTCGACTTTGGTACCTTCGGTACCTTCGAAATCCTTGTTTAGTGAAGATACAGCCATCAACGTTTTTCCTGATAAATCATCAATCAACTGAGCATAAATCTGCTTGTTGCTTCTGAATACATTCAAACGTGGTCGTTGGACAGTTCCGGTAACAATTTTCCGGATTCTCTTCTTAATTCTATATCTTCTTTGTTGCTTCGTTAAAGCCATGGTTTTTAAATTTTACTATTTAGCACCAGCT
>Ga0123339_10000096_pt1 | contig 88753 bp, 72 predicted proteins | sample lystaG_FD_89956 | JGI IMG/M metagenome (GOLD analysis project Ga0123339, IMG submission 89956) | Glacier valley bacterial and archeal communities from Borup Fiord, Nunavut, Canada, to study Microbial Dark Matter (Phase II) -... | ecosystem: Environmental > Aquatic > Freshwater > Ice > Glacier ...
GGGATAGTCCAGGGTAGGCTCCCGGTAGTAGCCGAACACGTTCGCCTGACGGCCCGCCTGTTCGACGGCGGTCAGCACCTGCTTGCGAAAGTCGCGGCGGTTGACCCCTGCATGGTTGGTGCAGGCCAGCAGGGTACCCCCCGATGATACCACATTGGTCGCCAGCCTTGCCAGTTCGCCGTAGTTCTGGCTGGCACTGAAGCGCGAAGTGCGGGCGGTGGCGAAGCTGGGCGGATCGAGGATCACCAGGTCGAAGCGTTCGTCGCGCCGCACCAGTCGCTTGAGCCAGTCGAACACGTCACCGTTGAGGAAGTCGTGGTCGTCCACCGCAAAGCCGTTGGCCTGGTAGTTCTGCTTGCCCCAGTCAAGATAGCGGTCGGAGAGATCAACGTTGAGGACGCGGCTAGCCCCGCCAGCGGTGGCCGCCACCCCAAACGGGCAGGTGTAGGCGAAGCAGTTGAGGACGTTCTTACCCTTTGCCCAGCCGCGCACTCTTGCCCGCGTCTCGCGCATATCGAGGAACAGGCCGATGCTCAGGCCTGCACCGGGGCGGATCAGGTAGGTCAGGCCGTTCTCGCGCACGGCGATCTGCTCTGGCCCCTTGCCCATCGCCGGGGCAGTAGGGGCCACGAACTCGCCGGTGTCCTCGCTCAGGTTGGCCGCACTCTTGGGCCTACGCTTGAGGTAGACCGCCTGTGGCTGCACGCTGCGGGCAAGAGCAGAGAGCAAGGTTTTCTCCTGCTCCTCGCTCGCCTCATTGTAGAGGTTTAGCACAAGGACTGCCTGTTGCTCACTCGCCACCCCGTTCTCTGCTGCTAGGGGGGGGGGCAAGTCGTCGGGCAGGCTGGGCGCGGGTGTGAAGCAGTCTACTGTGATCCCTGGTAGGCCGTCGGCGGCGGCATTGAACAGGCGGTAGGCAGAGGTGTCACTGGGGTCGGCAGCGAAGGGCGCGCGGCGGTCGGCAGCGGCGGCGAATAGGGCCACTAGCGTGTCCGCGTCGGCGCGCTCGAAGGCGTACTCCCCGGCACGGTAGAACTGCATCGCCCGCTTTGGCTCACCCTGCCTACCCCGCGTGGGTGGCGGCGGTGGCAGCGGGGCAGAGCGGGCGATCAACTCCAACTCTGGCAGCCCACGCTTGAGCGACTCGAAGGCCAGTGGCAGCGGGGCTTCAACCACCAGTTGCTCCTTTGTCGTTGGGTGGGTCAGTTGCAGCTTCGCGGCGTGCAGGTAGAGGCGGGCGGCAGGTCGGTGCTGCGGATCGTAGAGTGGGTCGCCAACAACGGGGTAGCCGAGATGGGCCAGATGAACACGAATCTGGTGGGTGCGCCCGCTTAGCGGCTCCACCTCCAGCATCGTATAGCGCGCATCACGGTCGCTCTGCACCACGCGCACGCGGGTAGCAGCCTCCTGCGCCAGGCGATCCCGTGGCGGGGCAACGACCATCCGCTCTGCGTCGTTCGCATCAGGGGCAAGGGGCAAGTCGATGCCCACCCAGCGGCCAACCCCGCCGCCGTGCTTGGCCCGCGAGAGGGGGGCAGCCCGCCTGCCCGTCTTCGCCAACTCTGCTGCCAAGCGGCGTTCCAGTTCGTCAGCGGTAACATGGCCGTAGACGATAGCAATGTAGGTCTTGTCCACCAGCCGCTCATCAAAGGCTGCCGCCAGTTCCTTGTTCCCCTTCTGGCCGAGGGTAAAGAGCAGCACCCCACTCGTCTCACGGTCTAGCCGCTGGTGGATGCCCAGGTAGCCGATGGCAAGTTGCCGCTTTAGCACGCTGGCAACGTCGCTGATCGTAGGATCGCGGCCCTCAGTTGGATGAGTGTTCAGCCCAGCCGGTTTGTTGACCACTACCAGGATGCTGTCTTTGTAGATAATTGGTATTTGCATAGGGTCAATTATAACGAGTCTGGCCCTCAGTTACCAACCTGATCGCGGCTGGTAAGTGGTCAGTATTGCAGGGCGCAGCCAGCAATTGCCTAAACTGCTACCGCCACCTCTTTCCTTCACATCCGTGCTGTGCTATAATCAACTGGACATAATCTAGTAGATTGCTGCCGAGGCGGGCCGACGGCGGCCAGGGATGATATAGGAGGTGGCTGAAATGGTTCGCAAAACAAGTGCAGTCCTGCTGACTCTCGTACTGCTAGTTGCGTTCGGCGCAATGGTTGGCTCGGTGGCGGCACAGGTGTGGCCCACCGCGCCCAGTGCAGCCCTCAAGTGGCGTAACTACTACCCATCGTTCAAAGAGGTGGATGGCACCTCGGCTAGCGACGTGTGGGCGATGGGCAATGCTGGGCGGATCGAACACTTCGACGGCACTAGTTGGACCGACGTACCCTCACCGGTCTCCGGTTCAGCGAACATTACCGCCCTGGATATGATCTCTACCACTGACGGCTGGGCCTTCACTGTGGATAGTGACATCCTGCACTACGTCAGCGGTAGCTGGGCCAACGTTGGCACCCTCCCCAATTCTTCGCACATCCAAAGCGTAGCGATGATCAGTGCAGCTGAGGGCTGGGCGGTAGGCGACGCTAGTTTTGAGGCGGTCATCTTCCACTACACCACCGCTGGGGGCTGGCAGTCAGTTACCCCCCCAGTTGGTGCTGGCCCGCTGAACTCGATCACTATGCTCAGTGCCACGCGTGGCTTCGCAGTCGGTCTCAACTCTACCATCCTCGACTACAATGCTGGCACCTGGACGCTTGTCACTCTGCCTAACGGCCACACCGTCAGCAACCTCTACGCCGTCTTTGCCCTCAGCGCAACGGACGTGTGGGCTAGCGGTCAGTCGGGGGTCTCCTGGCACTATGACGGTAGCAGCTGGACAGAAGTGGATGTGGACACCGGCAGTCAGGCGATCTACGCAATCTGGATGTTCGGCCCCAACGACGGCTGGGCGGTCGGCACCGCCGGGGTACGGTTGCGCTACACTGGCAGCTGGGCTGTTGACCGCAATGGGGCTGCACTCGGCGCACTCAACGATATCTTTGGCTACAATAATGGTAGCAATCAATTGTGGGCAGTTGGTGACGGCGGCCTCCTGGAGTTCTACAACGGCACAAGCTGGTTGAGCTTTCCCACCCCCCCTGCTCGTGGCGGCATCATCCCTGCCCCTTACCACAGCGTCAGCCTGCTCTCTAATACCGACGGTTGGGCGGTTGGTGGCATCTCTGCCTTCGGCTCGTCCAGCGGCGAGATTGATCACCTGACTAGCCTCGGCGGCGTGCCAACGTGGGTGCGCTATGTGCGACCCGGCAACGCGGTCTTCCCTGGCGAACTGTATGGCGTAGACATGGTGAGCAGCAGCGATGGCTGGGCGGTCGGCAACAACAACGTGATCTTCCATTACACTGGTGGAGACTGGAACCAGGTCAGCTTTACCCCCGCGAGCGCAATCATCTACCGGGCAGTGGACATGGTGAGCAGCAGCGACGGCTGGCTGGTCGGCGATGGCGGGCGCATCTTGCACTACGACGGCACAAGTTGGGCCAGCTACACTAGTCCCACCGCCAGCACTCTCCACGCGGTCAAGATGGTGGGCGCAAACGAGGGCTGGGCAGCGGGCGCGGGCGGCACTATCCTCTACTACACTACTACCACAGGCACTGGCGTGTGGAGCGTCAGCCGCACTGGTGGCAGCAACCTCTACGGCCTATCGATGTACGACCGCAGCAACGGGGTGGCAGTCGGCGCGAACGGCAGCGGCCTACGCTACAATGGCACCAGTTGGCTGACGATCCCCGCCACCAACGTCCGTAACCTCTACGGCGTAAAGCTGACCAGCCCCACCTACGGCTGGGCGGTGGGCGAGTCCGGCCAGTTGCAGGAGTTTAACGGCAGCGGTTGGAGCCTCTACTACGAACTGCCCGCCTACTTCGACCTCGGTGGTATTGACCTGCTCACCCCTAGCAACAGCGATTGGGGCTGGGCGGTTGGTGGCTCGACCGGCAACAACGGTGGGCCAGCCTTCCTTGTCATCTCCGGCCTACCCAATCAACTCACCCCCACGCCAACTGCTACCAGTCCTGCTAGCAGCACGCCAACTGCTACCCCTACCGGCACGATTACGCCACTAGTAACCAATACGCCCAGCAGTACGCCCGGCCCCAGTGGTACGCCGACCTTGACCGGCACCCCCGGCCCTACTGGTACACCAACTACTACGCCGACGATTACTAGCACGCCCGGCCCCACTGGTACGCCGACGATTACTAGCACGCCTGGCCCCACTGGTACACCTACGGCCACGCCCACCGTGACGAACACGCCGCTGCCGACTGGCACGCCGACGATCACCAGCACACCGCTGCCAACTGGTACGCCGACGCTGACTGGCACCCCTGGCCCCACTGGGACAGCTAGCAGCACGCGAACTGTGACTAGCACACCGGGTGCGGGTGGCACTGCTACGCTGACCAGCACGCCCGGCGGAGTTGGCACGGCCACCAGGGTGCCAACCGCATCACCGACCAGTTGCGGCATCAACTTCCCCGATATGCCAGCTAACAACCCCTTCTACTACTACGCGCACTATCTGGTTTGTGCCAACGCGATCAATGGCTTCAGCGATGGCTTGTTCCACCCAGAGCGGTTCGCCACCCGTGGTGAGTTCGCCAAGATGTTGGTGCGAACCTACAATTGGCCGCGTACTACGCCGACTAGCGGCCAGAGCTTCGGCGACGTGCCAGCAACCAGCATCTGGTTCGGCTACGTCGAGACCCTGAAGGGGCGCAGCGTAGTGGAGGGCTATGATGATACCATGATAGGTCGGCCCTGCGCCACCGCCGTTGTTAGCTCGCCTTGCTACCTCTCCAACCGCACGATCACCCGCGCCGAACTGGTCAAGCTGGTGGTTACGGCGCGAGGCTGGCCGCGCAATACAGCAGGCACCCCCTTCTTTGCCGACGTGCCGCTACCCTACTGGGGTCGCGTTTGGATCGAAACCGCCCGCAACCACGCCGTGATCAGCGGCCAGCCTTGCGCCAGTGGCAGTGGCACCTGCTTCCGCCCCAACGACCAGATTCGCCGCGACGAGTTGAGCAAAGTCCTGGTTCTTAGCGTAGTCAACGATCTGCTGGGCCGACCTTAGCAGGCCCCCCGCACCGAGCCAGCGGCATAGAGCGGGTCTGCGGATCAGCAGCCGTGCGCAGTTACCTTGCTGCGCACTTGCCCCGTGTGGGCAGAAGTTGACAAGCGCGGCTAAAACGTGTATCCTTGCCCAGTAAAGCAGGCGGTGAACACCATGCCTGATCATGCCATTTTATATAGGAGAATCGCAAAACATGGATGTCAGAGTAGACAGCGGCGCGGTGACTGCGCTCCAAGCTGATGCCCTAATCGTCGGCCTCTTCTTCGGCCAAACCGAACTCAGTGGCGCGCTAGCTGATCTGGACAAAGCCCTCGACGGTGCGATCAGCGAACTATTGGCGAACAAAGAGTTCAAGGGCGCACGCTACGAAGCCGAGATGGTGTTGACGATGGGCAAACTGGGGGCGCGCCGCGTGGTGCTGGCTGGCCTGGGTAAAGAGGATCAGTACAGCAGCTACTATGTGCGTACCTGTGCCGCCGCTGCTGCCCGCTCTGCGCGCAAGAAGGGCGCGACCACTCTCGCCATCCACTTCCCCACTGCTCCCGACACCCACGCCCAGGAAATGGCCCAAGCCCTCACCGAAGGGGTCGTCATGGGCCTGGTTGATCCTGACATCTACAAGTCGGACAACGAAGATAAGGTAACGGTCACTGCCCTCACCATCCTGAGTGGTGAAGGGGACAGTGCCGCTGCCAGTGAGGGAGTACGCCGAGGCAACATCATGGCTGAAGCCAGCAATCTCGCCCGCAGCCTGGCCGAGGAACCAGCCAACGTAATGAACCCGGTGCGCCTGGCTGCCGAAGCGCGCAAGGTGGCCGAGCAATACGGGTTGGAGATTGAGGTGCTGGGCCGTGCCGAGATGGAGCAGCGGGGCATGGGCAGTATCCTGGGGGTTGCCCTGGGCAGTGTCACCGAGCCACAACTGATCGCCCTGAAGTACATGAAGGGTGGTGTGGATGCAGAGACGGTTGCCCTCATCGGCAAGGGTATTACCTTCGACACTGGTGGCACCAGTATCAAGCCTGCTGAGAATATGCACTACATGAAGTATGATATGTGTGGGGCGGCGGCAGTGCTGGGCGCGATCAAGGCTATCGCCGAGTTTGGCCCAGCCGCCAACGTGATCGGCGTAATGTGCTGCGTAGAGAATATGCCCGGTGGGGCAGCCCAGCGGCCTGGTGATGTGGTGCGTGCCAGCAACGGCAAGACGATTGAGGTGCTGAACACCGACGCGGAAGGCCGCTTGGTGCTGGCCGACGGCATCGTTTGGGCGCAGAAGTTGGGCGCGAAGCACGTGGTAGACATCTGCACCCTGACTGGGGCCGCCGTGATCACTCTGGGCCACGCCGCTACCTGTCTGCTTGGTAGTCCCCAGGTGTGGGTGGATCAAGTCAAGCGCGCCTCCGACGAGTCGGGCGAGCGGGTCTGGCAACTGCCGATCTTCCCCGAATACCGCGAACAACTAAAGAGCAACATCGCAGACCTCGCCAACGTCGGCGGGCGGCCCGCAGGTACGATCACTGCTGCCGTCTTCATCCAGCAGTTTGTGGAAGACGGCAATAGCTGGGCGCACCTCGACATTGCCGCCACCGCCTACACCGAGCGCGACCTGCCCTATCTGCCGCAAGGCTCCTCCGGGGCTGGTGTCCGCACCATGACCAATCTAATCCTTGACCTTGCTAACGGCAAGTAACCACCTGCCGAGCTAGCAGCGCAGGCAGGGCAATCGCTGGCGTACCTTTGGGTGCGCCGCTTTGTTGCTGGAAGGCCAATCAGTGTGCCAGTGACCAGCCCAGCCTTGCGCCGTCTGGCCGAGGCTGCCCTGGGTGATTACGACCTGGTTGGCAGCCTGCGCCTGGTTTCGCGGCGCAACAACCTGATCTTCCGCCTGACTTGCGCGGCGGGTGACTTCGCCCTGCGTATCCACGATCCCTTCAACCAGGGGAGTGGCACCCTTGAGCAGGAGCTTGCCTACGTCGGCTCCGAACTCACTTGGCTACGCGCCCTCAGCCGAGACACCCGGTTGGTGCTACCACGCCCTGTCGCCAACAGGGCTGGTGGGTTGGTGACGCAGGTAGGGGTGGATGGAGTAGAGGGGGCGCGGAACTGTTCGCTGGTAGCCTGGGTGGACGGCAGGTTCTACGACAAAGGCTTGCGCCCCTGGCACCTGGAGCAGGTAGGCGAGATGACCGCGCACCTGCACGACTACTCGCGCAGCTTCGTGCCGCCAGCCAGCTTCGAGCGCGGCCACCCCGATGGGCTGGATGGGCCAGAGGGGGAAGCGCAGTTTGCCCCTCTGCACAGCGAGGTTGAGGCTGCCGCTGCCGCCGTTGGTGGTGAGTTCGCCGCCCACTCAGCCTCAGCGGGTGACCTGGTGCAGCGGGCGATCCGCCGCATCTGGGCCGACCTACGCGAACTGGGGGCTGGGCGCGAAGTCTACGGTCTGATCCACGCCGACATCCACCAGGCGAATTACCTGTTCGCAGGCCGCGCCGGTCGGCTGATCGACTTCAACAACTGTGGCTTTGCTCACTATCTCTACGACTTTGCCCCGATCTTGCACAATCTGCTTGACCGCCCCGACTACCCTGCTCTGCGGGCGGCTCTGCTGCGCGGCTATCAACGAGTGGGCCGTCTGCCTGCCGCCTTTGATCGCTACCTCAACAGCCTGTTGGCCCTGCGGAGCCTCTCGGTCGCGCACTGGCCGCTGATTAACCCCGACCACCCCTACTTCGCGGGCAAGCCGCAGCTGGATGTGGCACGGGGGCTGGCTGAAGTGGCAAGGTACATGGCCGGGTTATTCTTCCCCCCCCCACTTTGCCCCAGCAGAGCGGTCGCCCAACGTGCTGACGTAGCGGCTGACGGTGGCGGGTAGTGCATCGAACGGTTTGTTAATCATGATGGTCTGTTTGCGGTCGGGGCCGACCGATACTATATCCAGCCTCGCACCAATCAACACTTGCAGGCGGTTGAGGTAGGCCCGCGCATTGGCGGGTAGCTCCTTCCACTCGGTCACGCTGCTGGTCGGGGTCTGCCAGCCGGGTAGCTCCTCGTAGATCGGCACGGCCTTGAGCAGTGAAGCCACATCGCTCGGCATATACTGCACCACCGTGTCATTGATCTGGTAGGCGGTGCAGACTTTGATCGTCGCCATGTCATCTAGCGCATCGAGGCGGGTGATCACAAGCCCGCTGATGCCGTTCAGCCGTGCTACATAGCGCGCCGCTACGCCGTCGAACCAGCCAACCCGCCGTGGTCGCCCAGTGACGGTGCCATACTCGCGGTGGCCTTCGCCGCCCTGATTCCGCAGGTAGTCGGCTTGTTCGCCCTCAAGCTCGGTCGGGAACGGCCCCTCGCCGACGCGGGTGCAGTATGCCTTGTAAACCCCCACCACGTTGTCAATCGCATTCGGCGGCACACCCGCTCCCAGGCATGCCCCACCTGCTGTCGGTGAAGATGAAGTGACGTAGGGGTAGGTGCCGTAGTCAATGTCGAGCAATGCACCTTGCGCCCCCTCTAGCAGGATGTTGTGCCGTTCGTCGAGGGCGCGGTGGATGACAAGGTGGGTGTCAAGGATGTGCTTCCGCAGGCGATGGCCGTAGTCTACGCATTGTAGGTAGATGTGGTGGAGGTCGAGTGGCTGTTCGCCATACACTTTGGTCAGCAGTTGGTTCTTCATGTTGAGGACGAAGGAGAGCTTGCTGAGGAGGGTCTCCTCTTGCACAAGGTCGCCGACGCGGATGCCAATGCGGGCTACCTTGTCCTGGTAAGCCGGGCCGATGCCCCGCTTGGTGGTGCCTACCGATTGGCCGCTGGCGGCACGGTTGGTCTCCTCCAACTGATCGAGCAGCGCATGGTAGGGCATGAGGACGTGGGCGCGTTCGCTGACCAGCAGGCGGTTGGTGGGGATGCCCCGCGCCTCAAGCTCAGCCATCTCACCCAGCAAGGCAGCCGGGTCAACTACCACGCCGTTGCCGATCACTGCGATGATGCGGGGGTTGAAGATGCCAGAAGGGATCAGGCGCATCTTGAAGGTACCATGCTGGTTGACGATGGTGTGACCGGCGTTGGTGCCACCCTGGTAGCGCACTACTACCCGCGCCTGCTCGGCAAGGAGGTCAACGATCTTCCCCTTGCCCTCGTCGCCCCACTGCGCGCCGATAATTGCCACGACTGCCATGCTTGCCACTCCCGCCTCTCGTTTTGACCCTCACTGCTGCCATCCTGGTCAATTATAACACAGACGGCGTGGCTGGGAGGGCGTGGCTACTTGACCACGTGCAGGCTGCCGCGTCTCTTTGGCGTTAGCTTAGTGGGCGGCTCCGCAGGCTCGGCGTGCTGGCCGTTGCCGTTGGCAGCACTGAGGCTACCGCTGGCGGGGTTGGGGCTGCCGTTGGCAGGCGGCAAGGCGTTCTTTGGTGGGCGGCCCCGTCGCTTGCCGTTGGGATTGAGGGTGATGATGTTGCTGCCCCGACCTTGACCAGCCTCCGCCTCGTAGGATGAGCTAGCAGGCTGACGGCTGCGCCTCGGCTCATCTGGGACAGAGCCGGGCAGTTTGCGCGGACGACCACGCTTCTTCTGCTCTGGTTGAGCGGGGCGGTGACGGGCGGCTGCCTCAGCTTGTTCGACGATGAAGCCGACCGACCGGGCTAGTTCGCTGGGGTCTAGCAGTTCGCTCGCGTCCATGATCGTGTAGTGGTAGCCCTGCTCGGTGAGGAACAGTTGACGGTTAGCGGCGAAGTCCTGATCGTTGCTGTCGCGGGTGACGATGCTGTAGAAGTGGGCGATCTGGCCGTCCTTCTTTGGGCGTAGGATGCGGCCCAGCCGTTGCGCCTCCTCCTGCCTGCTGCCAAAGGTGCCGCTCATCTGGATCGCTACGCTAGCATCGGGCAGGTCAATGGCGAAGTTCGCCACCTTGCTGACCACCAACACTTTTACCTCGCCAGTGCGGAACTGCTCGTATAGCACCTCGCGCTCAGAGTTAGGGGTTTTGCCAGTGACGAGCGGCGCGCCCAGCAAGTCGCTGATCAGCTTCAACTGCTCAAGGTACTGGCCGATCACCAGGATTTGCTCGCCTTCATGCTTCTTCAGCAGCTTCTGCATCACCAGTAGCTTACGCACGTTCTCGGCGGCTAGTCGATACTTGATTCGGCTGTCCTCGGCAACAACGTACTCGCTGCGCTGCTCGTCGTCCAGGCCAATCCGTATCTCTGTGCAGTCGGCGGTGGCGATCCAGCCCTGCCTCTCCAAATCCTTCCAGGGGACATCGTACTTCTTCGGCCCGATCAGGCTGAACACGTCGGTCTCGCGGCCATCCTCGCGCACCAGGGTTGCAGTCAGGCCCAGGCGACGGCGGGCCTGGATTTCGGCGGTGATGCGGAAGACAGGAGCGGGCAGCAGGTGGACCTCGTCGTAGATGATCAGCCCCCAGTCGCGCTCGTTAAAGAGGCCAAAGTGAGGGAACTCGCCGATCTCGCCCGTCTGCTCGTCCACTGTGAAGGGGCGGTAGGTCATGATCTGGTAGGTAGTAACGGTGACGGGGCGCACTTGCTTCTTCTCGCCAGTGTACTCACCCACCTGATCAGGGGTAAGGTCGGTCTTCTCCAACAACTCCTCGATCCATTGGCGCACCGCAATCGTGTTGGGGGTCATGATCAAGGTCTGGCATTGCAGCTTGTTGATCGTGCCAATGCCGACTACCGTCTTGCCCGCCCCGCAGGGAAGGACGATCACCCCACTGCCACCCCGGCTGCTACCACCCGCCCAGAAGGTATCTACCGCGTCCTGCTGATAGTGGCGCATAGCGAAGGGCTTGCCTGGCTCAAGTTCGCTGACGAGGCTGAGGACTAGCGGCGCACCCTCCACATAGCCCGCCAAATCCTCGGCAGGGTAGCCAAAGGCAACCAACTCCTGCTTGACGTGGCCGCGCTTAGCCGGGTCAACCAGGATGGTGAAAGCGTCCAACTGGCCGAGCAGGTAAGCAGCCATGCGCTTGCGGTGCATGATCTCGGTGATCAGCAGCCTGTCCTCACTCTTGAGGACGAGCAGGCCATCGTCAGTCTTGAGCAGCTTGACACGACCGAAGCGGGCGACATACTCGCGCACCTCGACGGCGACGTTGCTAGGCAGATCGAACTTGCTATACTGGGCCAGCACTGCTACTATTTGCTCCGCCGTCTCACCAGCCGCCGCCGCATTCCAAAGACTGAGCGGGGTAATGCGGTAAGTATGGATGTGTTCGGGCGATTTCTCCAACTCAGCGAAGCGGGCCAGGTAATCGCGGGCTTCGCTGTAGAGCGGGTTGTCTACTTCGAGCAGCAGCGACTTGTCGCTCTGCACGACCAGCGGATTTTGTGGGTTGTACATACTTTGCGAATATTCCCCAGCGCAGTGTGAGATTTGCTGCGGCCCTGTCTGGCTCATTACAGCACTTGCCAGTTTATCATAAGCGTAGTATTGCTGTCAAATATTTAGCCCCGGTTGAGGAAGGCGGTGAGGTAGACGAAGACCATGCCCAGCCCTGCGACCACGCTGAACTCGACCACCGCCCTGCTGGTCAGCCCCTCGGTCAGATAGAGAGCCATCAGGCCATAGAGGACGTAGAGGCTGAGGAGCAGGAACATCCCGCCAACCAGCGGTACTACCGGCCAGTAGTTGATTGCCCAGGTCACCTGCCCCAGCAGCAGCCCCGCCGCGCCCGCCAGCAGGAGGGAGCGGGTGTTTAGCCGTTCGGCCTCCTCGAAGCTGAAGCGACTGACCCCCGTCCCCAGCACACCGTAGCCGAGGCCACCCGCCCGCGTCAGCATCTCGTAGATCAACAGCCCGCCAACGAACACTACCATGCCGCCTGAGAGGAGGGTGCGTACCTTGAACTGGTAGATCGAACTAAATAGGGCGAAGGCAGTCAAGTGGCTGATCAGGTTGAGGCTAGAGTTTGCCAGGCCGTAGTAGGTGTCGCGGCTATCCAGGCTGTGGTACTGGGCGATGAAGGTGACGCTGAGCGCGATTACGGTGACGACCAGGATCACGCCGATAGCCACGCCGTCGCGGAAGATACGCAGAAAGAGGGCAGAGCCTAGCGTCAGCAAGGCAGGCAGCGACCAGTAGCGTGGGGCAATCTCGATCCTGGCAGTGCCGAAACGCAGGCGGGGGAAGGGCCAGAGTTGCGTGTGTGGGTGTGAGTGGACTGTATTCTCGGCCCCCAGTGCAGCAACGACCACCAGCACGGCCACGATTGGCAGCACAAGATTGGCCTCGGCGACGAAGAAGGTCAGGCCGAGGCCGACCATCAGGATCACCACTACGGTGGCGACCCGCTCAAGCCGCATGGTGGGGCGGGGCCGCTGAAGTTTGGCTGGACTGCTGCATCGCTTACCTTCCCTTATCCTCTATAGCGCAACGATCTTCGCGCCAGCCCTGGCTCGCACGGCACGGGTGGCATTGCGAGTGTCCACTAGCAGGTCGCTTTCGGCCACGATGCTGTCCCAGTTGAACGCACTGTGGTCGGTGATTACCAGCAGGCAGTCGTAGCTGCCTAGGTTCGTCAGCGGCACGCTCGCTAGTGTGGCCCCACGCGCCTGCCCATGCTCGGCCAGGCTGATGCTGGCTACGTGCGGGTCGTGGTAGCTGATCACTGCGCCCTTCGCCTGCAAGAGGCGGATGATCGGTAGGGCGGGCGACTCGCGCATATCGTCTATGTCGCGCTTGTAAGCCACGCCGAGGACGAGGATGCTTGAGCCATTTAGCGGCTTGCGGCGGTCGTTCAGTGCGTCGGCCACCTTGTTGACCACGTGCAGGGCCATGCCGTCGTTGATCTCGCTGGCAAGATCGATGAAGCGGGCAACCCCACCGATCTGCTTCATTTTCCAGCTAAGGTAGAGCGGGTCAACCGGTATGCAGTGGCCGCCGATGCCAGGGCCAGGGTAGTGAGCCATGAAGCCGAACGGTTTGGTGCTGGCGGCGGCGATCACCTCCCACACGTCGATACCGAGGCGGTCACACATCATCGCCACTTCATTGATGAAGCTGATATTGACCAGGCGGAAGGTGTTTTCCAGCACCTTCGCCATCTCTGCCGCTTTGGTGGAGGAGACCGCCACTGTGCTGTCTACCGCTGCGGCGTAGAGCGACTGGGCCAGGGTTGTGCAGGCAGGGGTCGCGCCACCGATCACTTTTGGGATATTGCGCGTGTTGTAGTTCTTGTTGGATGGGTCAACCCGCTCTGGTGATGTGACAAGGAAGAAGTCCTCGCCAACGGTGAGGCCGAGGGCCAACAGGCGCGGCAGGATGATCTCGTCGGTGGTGCCGGGGTAGGTGGTACTCTCCATCGAAACCAGCTTACCAGCGGTGAAGTTGGCGGCGATGCTCTCGGCGGCGGCGATCACGTAGCTGAGGTCAGGGTCACGGGTGGCGTTGAGCGGGGTTGGTACGCAGATGATGATCGCATCCGCCTCGCGTAGGGCGGCATAGTCGCTGCTGGCGGTAATACGCCCTTCGCGCACGAGGGTAGCTAGGGCCTCACCCGGCACGTCGGGGATGTAGCTCTGGCCCGCGTTGACCGCTGCGACCTTCGGCCCGCTCAAATCTACGCCAATCACCTGGTAGCCGCTGCGGGCAAACTCGACAGCCAGCGGCAGGCCAACGTAGCCCAGGCCAATCACTGCGACGCGGGCGCGCTTGCTCTCGATTTTCTCTTTCAGTTCGCTGTAATGGGACAATTTAGAGGACTCCTCACGCATTGCTGACAACATAAACGGGTTAGGCACTCCGCTAATTATCGCATTTAGGACGCGGGGCTGTCAAATGGTACCAAGCTCACAACTATCGCCTACACCCATACTGGCGCAAGGGATTATGGTAGCTAACTCACAGTGTGTACAGTTCTATGGTTCTACCTTTATACAGCCAGCCAATAAGTGGGCGGGTACGATAGATGGGCAGCCCGGTGGTGTACTGGCTGGCACTATCAGGGGCTCCTGGGTGCAAGCGGCTGGCGGTATCGGAGTCTACGTGGGCTATGGTGTGGCGGCAGACACACTGTTGGAGTATTACACTACAACCAGCACCACTGCCCTGCATATCGTCAACGTAGAAGACGGCCTACTAATACTTCTTAACGACGATCTATCTCTACGCTTCAACTTCGATCTTCGCACTCGCCGCTTTGCTGAAGCCCCGACTCCAACCCCTGAAGATGACAGTCGCCCCTACCTTTGGGCTAGCCCTTGACCAGCCCGGTGAGGAAGAACATGATGTTGGCGGGCCGCTCCGCCAGGCGGCGCATGAAGTAGGGGTACCAGTCTATGCCGTAGGGGACGTAGACGCGCATATTGTAGCCCTGGGCGGCCAGTTCTTCCTGTGCATCACGGCGGATGCCGTAGAGCATCTGGAACTCGAAGCGGCTCGGCTCGATCTTGTGCTGCTGGGCGTACTTCTCAACCGCCGCAATCATCAGCGGATCATGCGTGGCGATAGCCGGGTAGTTGCCCTGATCCAGCAGCTTCTCGGCCAGCAGTACGTAGTTGTCGTTCAGGTTCTTCTTCACTGGGAAGGCGATTTTCGGCTCCTCCCGGTATGCGCCTTTGCAGAGCCGCACGCGGATGCGCCGCTCGTTCAGCTTCTCTAGGTCGCTCTCGCTGCGGTAGAGGTAGGCCTGGATTACGGTGCCGACATTGCTGAAACCATCCTCGCGCAGGCGGTAGAGCATCTCTAGCGTGCGCTCGGTATAATCCGACCCTTCCATGTCAATGCGGACGAAGGTGCCGCCCAGGTCGCAGGCCCGTTGCAGCACGCGGCTGATGTTTTGGTAGCAGAGGTTCTCGTCAATGTCCAGGCCCAATTGGGTCAGCTTGATCGAGATGTTGGCCTTCAGGTCGTTCTCGGCAATCGCCTCCAGCGCAGCGATGTAGTTGTCAGTCGCCAGTTTGGTTGCTGCCGCCTCGGTTACGTTCTCGCCCAGGTGGTCAAGGCTGACGGTGATCCCCTTTGCGTTAAGTTCGCGGGTGACAACCACCGCCTGGGCCAGCTTCTCGCCCGCAACGAAGCGCATCGCGGTGCGGCGGGCTGCGGGCAGGCTCATGATCAACTTGTATGCAGTCTTGTTGCGCGACATTGCAACCAGCAACGCTCGTAGCATCGGTTAACTCTCCTTTGAGTTGGGGACGCAGCAACGCGCCCTACTTATGGCCCTGGTTCTCGTTGCTGTTCAGCACGAACAGCAGGTATCTGAGCTTGTCTTCTACCTTGTTGATCTGCTTACGAATGGCAGCGTAGCTAATAGGCTCCTGCGCCGCCACCCACTCGCGCATATCCTCCTCTGAAACGTCCAACCACTTGCGCTCGGTAGCCAGTCGGTTACTCACCTTGCGGATTGGGTCTTGGTCGAGCTTGCGCTTGGCCGGGGTCACCTTGCTGCTCACATCCGCGCTGCTGTCCTCTGCACCTACAGTAACGGGTTGGGGGTCTTGTGGGTTCATCAGCCCCATTCCCTGAGCGATCTTCAGCACATCGGTGGTCAGGAAGATGGCGGTCATGCCCTCGCCAGTCTTAGGCCGCAACTGGCCTTGAGCTACCAGGTCTAGCACGGCAGTGCGCTGCACGTTCAGCAGTTCAGCAGCCGCTGGTAGGTCTACAAACTTGAACTTCGGCTTGTCCATACACCCTCACCCTAAACCCGCGCCAAAGGAAGCGGGAATATTACTTGATCTTCGCAGCTAGCCGCGTTGCTAGCGGATAAACATCCTGTACTTGCAGGTTGGCCCCCACCACGGTGACACGAGCCACCAGCAGGCTGCTCTGAAAGAGCAAAGCGCAACCCATTGCCCCGCTCCCTGCTTTGTAGCAAAGCAGGGCCGAGTGGTCACCAAAGTGGGTTGCGTCCTCCACCTCTTGCATGGGCAGGGTAGGAGCCGCTTTGAGCCGTTGCACCACGTCTGCGAAGCTGGCCGCTGCCCCCTCGCTGCTAGCGAAGGCGGCAATGGTGCTGTCTACCATGCTCATCTGTCCGCCTGCTCCTTCAAGCAGCGGGTCAGCACGGTGGTAGATCGCCTGATAGCCAGCAGTGCGGCCCCACTGGTCAAGGGTACGCATCCGCAGCTCTGCATTGCCTTCCGTGCTGGCAACCTGCTGGTTGGATACTTCGCCGCTTCGCCCCACATCGAGGGTGAAGCCAGCGGGCAGATCGCTGCTGTCGAGCAGCATGGCGCGCAACTGCCCTGTGCTGCTAGGTACTATCGTCGGTGGTGGAGTAGTAGTCGGCAGCGGTGTGCTGGTCGGTAGCGGCGTAGCACTGGCGGGTAGTGGTATGCTGGTGGCGGGTAGGGAGGTACTGGTGGCGGGTAGCTGACGAGCAGCAAGGACAGTGTTAGCCTGCATAGTTGGCGGTAGGAGACCGAGAGTGCCTGGGCTGCTGCTGCTACTGCTGCGGATCATGCCACCAGCTAGCGGCGGAGCGGTTGGCTGACTAACCTCATTGCAACCAAGCAGCAGAGCAGCAAGCAACAGGGCAGTGGCGATCAACGAAGGACGCGGCAAGCTGGTATCTCTCCTCGTTTGTGAATGTTGGTTGGCGCATAATCAGCCATAACAATGATACAACATCGCCTGCCCCATTGCAAGCTAAGGGCGCAGCAACCCCCAGAAGAAGGCGGGCCTCAGGATGCTGCTTGGTGGCGCAAGGTCGCCCATCGCACTGGCAAGGCGGGCGCGAACCGGTTCGCGCTTAGCCAGACGTGGCGCAATGTAGTTCATCGCGGCGGGGACGCGGACAAACAGTTGCACCAACTCTGTCGCCTTGCGCTTGAGGGCAAACTCGCGGCGGCGACGTTGCTGGTACTCGCGCTGCACTCGTGCATCCGCCCAGCCCTCAGCCAGTGCCTCAGCCAGTACTGCCGCTGCCAGTTCGCCACCGCGCAAAGCACTGTGGACACCCTCCCCAGTGAAGGGATCGTAGAAGCCAGCGGCATCGCCGACCAGCAGCCAGCCTGGGCCAGCCTGTCGCTTGCTGGCTGAAGACATCGGCCCGACCCCGCGTACTGGCCCGACCCGCTCTGCTCCACGCAACTGTTCGCGCACGCCAGGGAAGCGGGCGCAGACAGCCTCGAAGTACGCCTCGATCCCCCCTGCCGCTGCCACCACGCCCGCTGCTGGCAGATCAACCACTGGCCCGACATTCACGATCCCGCCCGCCAGCGGATTGAGCGCGCAGTAGTCACCGCCCAGCAAGTGCATCTCGCCTACCGCTCCCATCTTGAGGCCAACATAATGAGCGGCCAGCCCCAGGCGGCGCAGTGGTGGGGGAGCCTCTACCTCCAGCAGACGGGCAACGGTGGAGTGTACCCCGTCGGCCCCAACTACCCAGCGGGCGGTAACATTGCACTCCCCCTCACGCCCGCGCAGGCGCACCCCAGCCACCCGCTCACCATCGCGCAGCAGAGTGACCAGTCGGGTAGCGGGCTGAAAGTCGGCACCACTGGCAGCGGCATGATGGGCAAGAGCGTAGTCCAGGTTAGCACGGTCGGTGGCGAAAACTGGCTGAGGCTGACCTGCCTGATCCTTGTACTCGATGGTGAAGCGCGCCCCCGATTGGGCGACGATCATCATGCCGTTATGCGCCTGCGCGCCCGCGCCTAGCACGGCTGGCAATGCCCCCAACCGCTCATAGATCGCCCGACTGTCGGGGCTAGTGTACTCGCCGCAGGCCTTGCTACGGGGGAACTGCGCCCGGTCTAGCAGCAGCACCCGCGCCCCCGCTCGTGCCAGGAAGTCCGCACTGCTACTTCCCCCCGGCCCAGCCCCTACCACGATCACGTCGTAATCTGTCGTTGCCATAAGTTTCGCCCTGTCTCCTTGATCTGTGTCAGCCAACGGCAATCAGTCCTATTCGGGTGGTGGTGCCAAGCTCTCCTCAGCGGTGGGCTGCGCGACAGCAGGCTTGCGGCGCGGCTTGACTTGTGGGGCAACTGGCAACTCAACCAGTTGCACACTGGGCTGCTCACCAGTTGACTGCGCGACGGCTGGCTTCGGTTTGCGCACACGCTTGGGCTTGGCTGGCCTAGCCATCACCTGCTCGTTGGCGGTCGGCGGCTCGTTGGGGCCGACGATCTCGATTGCTCGCCCATACGCGCGCAGAAAGAGATCGGCCTTCACTCGTGCCTTCGCTACATCCTCGCTGAGGTCGGCCTCACCGATCAGGCGCAACGTTACCAGTTCGGGGCCAACGGTCAGGCGAAGCTCCGTCACCTCATGGGCGTGCTGGTAGTCTAGCGCGTCGGCGATACGGAGCAGGGCAGCCAGTCTCTCTACCCGCCCCTGCACTTCCTTGCTGAGGGCGGCAAACTCTGGGTGGCGCAGGTCGGGTAGGGAGCGGCGGTGATAGCGAGCGATCACCGCCACTTCCTCGCTCCGTGCTGCATCAAAGCCCGCCAGCTTTGCCTTGCGGATGATGCGGTATGAGTGCTTGTGATGCTCTTTCTCGTTGACCACTGCCCCAGCGTTGTGCAGGAAGGCGGCGATTGCTAGCAGCCTGCGCTCCTCTGCGTCGGCAGGGCGTAGTGCCGCTAGCTGGTCGTAAAGGCTAAGGGCTAGCTGCTCGGTTTGGCGGGCGTGGGGCCAATCCTCGACGGCCACACCGCCGCTGCGGTTTAGTTCTGCCTCGGTAGGGCCAGGCTGCTGGCTGAGGAGGGCTGCCCACGACGACTCGATCCGCTGCCACTTGCCGCTGCTTTGTAGGCGAGCCATGTAATCCTCGTACTCTTTGTGCAATGTCGCACGTCGGGCAGTGACTGTCGCCTGAGCAGGGCTGTCAGCGGTCAACAGACCGAGCAGTACGTCGGCATCATGAATCTCACCGAGCATAGTCTGCACCTCACGCAGCACCTTGAGGGTTGCGTCGGCGGGCGGGAGGAAGTAGCTGAACAACTCAACCGTGTAGCGCAGTTTCTTGACCGCGATCCGTAGCTCGTGTAGAGCCTTCCCATCGGGGTCGCTCTCCGCGGCGGCCATTGCCTCAACCACCGTGCCGAGGCGGAAGCGGAGCAGGGGTGTCACCGCTGGGCCAATTTCATCGCCCGGTTGGCCCTGCACGCTGTCTGCCTCGTCAACGGAACGGTTAACCCTGCCACTGAGCAGCATATCGCTGATTGGCACCAGCCTCTCTTTGCCCTCATGGCCCGCCACAGTGCTGAGGTAATCCAGGGCTTCCAGCTCGCGTTCGCGCAACTCGCTGAGGGTGTCGGTCAGGCTCTCCACCTGCGGGCCGAGCCACTCGCGTAGGCGCAGTTGCAAGACAGCGGCATCGCGCGCCTCACCCAGGGCGGCGGTCATGCTCTTGAGCCAGGCGCGCACCCCCTTCACCCGCTTGCGGTGCTTGTAGAAGGGGCCAAAAGCGTCCACTGCTGCTTGCAATCGGCGGCTGGCTACCCGCATCCGCTTGACGCTCTCGGTGTCCTTGTAGCTAAGTTCGTCCCAGCGTTCGCGGAAAGCCGCAAGCCGTTCTGCAATTACCGTGCGGGCAGTCTCCTCAATGGAGCCGCGCCCCTGGTCGTGAACTACAGCCTCCACTTCGTCACTCATCGCCACCACCTTTGCTCTGTCCGCCACTACAAACTTTCCCTAAAAATTGGGAATGACCTACATCATACCATAGCCTGTCAAGTAGCCTTATAACAACAAGCGTGCCACCCTTCAACCAAGCAGGCTGGTTTCGTCGCTGCTAATCGCCAGCAAGGCAGCGGCAACTGCTGGTAGATCGGCTGCATAACTGGCCGCCCGTTCCACCAGGTACTGCACTGCGGCGGGGTGGCGGTCGAGTTGCGGTAGCAGGTTAGCGATAATCGCGTCCTGCAAAGCCGCACGCAGGTCAGGGTAGGCGGCACGCGCAACCACGCAATAAGCCAGCACTTCGATCAGCAAGGCGGTGCCAACTGCCCTTCTTTCTCGCACCAGGGCAGTGAAGGCCAGCAGCGGCTCTAGCCCTACTGCCAGCACCTCGGCGATAGCGGCTGGCAGGTCGGTGACTGTAACCGCCCGCCGCTGCAAGTTCTCGGCAACGGCAGTGGGTAGGATCGCCCTCTCCTGCGCTGCATCCGGTAGGCCAACGCTGACCAGGGCGAAGCGGCGGCGCAGGGCGAAGCCGACGGCGTAGAGGCTGTTCAGGTCGTCGCTGTTCAGCGTCCCGATCAGGCGGAAGCTGGCGGGGATTGTGAGGTCGAAGGGTGCGCCTGCCGCCCGGCTGAGGAGCGGTACGTTGGGGTATTCGAGGACAGTGAACAGTTCGCCAAAGGCGCGGTCTAGGTTAGCGCGGTTGAACTCGTCTACGATCAGGTAGTGTGGCGCGCCCGTCTCGGCCACGCTGGTCGTGCAGGCAAGGGCAGCGCGGCTGACCACCCCCGGTGCGTACTCGTAGGCTAGCCCCCCTGCGCCCGCCTGTGGCCGCAGGCCGCCTACCACCTCGTATGCGCTCCACTCTGGGTTGGCAGTAGCAGTACTGTAGTTGGCCGCCCCGCAGAACTGCTCGGCCAGTAGCATAGCGAGGCGCGTCTTGCCCACCCCTGGCGGCCCAGCCAGCAGCAGATGCCGCCCAGCCAGCAGGTGGGTGTAAGCCGCCCGCACTGTCTTCTCATCCACCGCCAGCACTCCTGCTACTGCTGCTCTAACCTGCGCGTAGCTGGGCGGCTGGTAGGTTGTGGGGGTGGCTGGCAGGGGGTAAGCAGCGGCAGCTTCGGCGATCTGCGTGTTACTGTTGGTCGCAGGCTCGTAGCCAGGCTCACTATCCTCCTCCTCGTCGCCAGGCTGGTCGTCACTAGTGGCTAGCGTGCGGCTGTTAGCGGCTAGCAGCGCAGCCTCGTAGAGCGGAAAGAGCGAGCGGAGCGTCTGAGCGATGTTCCCCACCACAGCGAGGCTGGCTAGTAGCGGGTCGTCTGCTGCATAATGCACCCCGACGAAGAAGGGTTCGTTGCCTACCTGCTCTGGGCTGGCAGGGCGCGGCTGCTGACCGAGGGTGTAGAGGTGTTCATCGGCACGGGCGAGGGTGGCGGCAAGCTGGCGGGCAAGCTCCCCCTCCTGCCACTGCTGTGCCGGGCTGAAACCAGGTAGCTGGCCGGAGTAGTAGCCCACATAGAGGCCGTCGCCGCTGATCCGCACCTGCAACTGCGGCGACTTGCTGACCGCGAAACGCGCCTGCCGCTCTGGTTGCCAGACGGAGAGCCACATCTCCTCTCGCCAACGGCGCGGCTCGTTGTGGACGGCGCGGGCCTCGCTTGGCCTGACCTTGAGGCCCAGTTCGTAGGACTCGTAGCTAAGTTCGGGGCGCAGGGCTGCACTGAGTTCCTTCAGCCTATTGTAGGCGATGCGGGCGTGCTGCTCGGCGTGGACGGCGGCGGCAGCATCGGGGTAGCCCTCGCTGCCCGCGACGGCATTGAGGCGGGTGTTCTCCGCCAGCCCGTCGAAGTCGGCAGGTTGGAAGCCGCTGAAGCTGTTTGCTGCTGGCATAAGCCGATCACCTCCTGCAATTGAGTTCGTAGTTGTGCCTGCATCGTCGCGAAGTCCCCCCCTGGGCGGAGTGGTAGGGCGTAGACCACCTTGCCCGCCTGGGCTGCGGGGTAGGCGACCAGGGGGCCGTCACCAGGGTAGATGATGCCACCCACCGCCACGTTGAGGTCGTTCATGTAGGCCAACATCTTCATCATGTCATCGGTGCGGGCCTGCTCATTGTCGATCCGGTATTTGACATCCAGTAGCAGCCTCTGCTGGCCCACTTGCAGCAATAGGTCGGGTCTGGGGGCGCGGTTGCGGGCTAGCTGGCTGGTGAACCAGCCGCCTGCCACCGGCTGGTCGTAGCGTAGCAGCACCGACTGGCCGCCAAAGCTGCCGCTGAAGCTAGCCCCTCGCCTCAATTCTGCGTCGTCCTCGTGCAGACCGAGAGCCGCCGCCACCTCGCAGACGCACCAGAGTTCGTACAGCTTGTGCATCGGTTGCAGCCCGCTGAGATGCGCTGTCGGGTCGAGCGTCACGTAGCGGGTGGCAAAGTCGCGCCACAGCTTCAGCAGCCTGCTATACGCTGGGCTGCCGCCCGTCACCCCCTCACCGCTGCTGGCTGTGGTTAGTGGGCCTACGGCTGCTAGCAACTGCCGCTGCGTCCAGCCCTCGTGGGATACAGCGCGGGCGCGCAGGTCGGCGGCGATAGCAGAGTACTTGCCGCCTACTGCCCCGGCCATAGCGCGCATCTCTGCTGCTAGCTGACGGTGGAAGGCGACGAAGATGCGATTGGCCTGTACATCATAGCTCTTGACCTCGCGCTGGCAGTCGTGTAGCAGGCCAGTGCTGGCGGGCTGGTTGGCCCAGCGGCGGGCGGTGGCTGCCCAGGACACGTGGCCGCGCAAGGGCAGGCTGACGAAGCGTTCACTCTCGCTGCGGTAGGCTAGCCGCTCGTAAATCGCGGGGCTGCCACCTAGCAGGTCGCGGCTGAAGGCCAATAGGCGTTCGACCGAGTAGGGCAGGCTGTAGAAGTGGTAAAGGCGGTCGCCGTCCGCGTCATAGCGCAGGCGGATCGCATTGCGGGCCTGCAAACGAGCGAGCAGTTGCGGGATGCGCTGCTCCTTGATCGCGGCCACCTCCGCCGCTGTCAGCTTGCTGGGCAGCACGGTTAGCTCCGCCGCTGCCAGCGATCCACCTCGCGCTGAGGGATCGCGCAGCTCCCAGCGCAGCAAACCGCAGTAGTCTTCTACCTCAAAGCGATAGCTGGCCGACCCGCGCAGGCTGAGCGCAGCGGCCAGCAGTTCACCGCCTACGTAGAGATCGAGGCCATCACGGGGCTGGTCAGCCGCAAGCTGTACCTCCACCGTGCTGTACTCGCGTACGGCAGCGAGTGGTTGGCGTAGGCCACTGCTGAACGGCGCGGCGGTTGGGTAGAAGGTTATGTCAACGTTGGTGGACATAGCCTATTATAACCGAGAATGGGGAGAGGAGAAAGGAGAAACAGCCTCCGCTGCTCACCTTTAATAACTGCGCGACTCCTCGATCATTAGATGGTCGGCAAGGATCATGCGCTGGTTGATCAGGTCATTGGCTTCGGGCAGAGCCTGGCTGAGGATGACTACGCAACGAGCGATGCTGTCCATCACCACCTGGCTCTTGATGCCTGCGTTGTAGACGACGGCCATTGCCTGCTGGCGGGTCTGCTGGTAGTCTTCCTCGTCGCCCTCAACCAGGTAGTGAGCGAACGCGTCGTATATGGCGACCGCGGTCTGCTCCAGGTTGATCGGGTAGGCTTTGACCGAGAGCGGCAGGTGGGTGATCAGGTCGGCGAGGATAGCTGGACGGAGACCGAGCAGCCGTTCGCTCAACACTTCTTTATTCAAGGTGTACTTCTCCCTGGTTGTTGATCGCCGTCAAGCGGTGTAACGGCGGAAGATGAGGGCCGAGTTGTGGCCGCCCATGCCGATTGAGTTGGAGAGGGCGATGTTGACCGCCGCTGGGCGCGCCTCATTCGGCACGTAGTCGAGGTCACACACCGGGTCAGGCGTGCGGTAGTTGATCGTTGGCGGCAACATCTGGTCACGCAGGCTGAGGATGGTGGCAACTGCCTCTATCGAACCAGCGGCCCCCATTGCGTGGCCGATCATGGACTTGATGCTGCTGACGGCCAGCCTGCGGGCGTGGTCGCCGAAGACCTCCTTGATCGCCAGCGTCTCCGTGCGGTCGTTCATCTGCGTGCTGGTGCCGTGCGCGTTGATGTAGTCTACCGCTTGCGGCTGGATGCCGCCCTTGCGGATCGCCATTGCCATGCAGCGGGCCGCCCCACCACCAGCCTCGTCGGGGCTGGCGATGTGGTATGCGTCGTTGGTGCTGCCATAGCCGATGATCTCGGCGTAGATGCGCGCGCCCCGCTTGCGAGCGTGTTCCAGTTCTTCGAGGACGAGGCAGGCGGCTCCCTCAGCGAGGACGAAGCCATTACGGTCGCGGTCGAAGGGACGGCTGGCGGCGATGGGGTCGGCATTGTCGGCCAGAGCCTTCATGTTGCCAAAGGCAGCAACGGCCAGGGGCAGAATGATGCTGTCGGCACTGCCAGTGATCACCACGTCCACATCACCACGCCGCACGATCTCACTGGCTTCACCGATGTTGTGGCCGCCAGTGGCGCAGGCAGAGACTATCGCCATATTGGTGCCACGCACGCCATACTTGATCGCAATGTAGCCACTAGAACTATCCACCAGCATATTGGGGATCAGATGGGGGCTGACTCGGCGGTGGCCGCGCTCAAGCAGGGTATGCTCCTGGTTCAGCACCGAGGTCACGCCGCCCATGCCACTACCAAAGATCACCCCGATGTTGTCGCGGTTAGCGTCCTCGATCTGCAAGCCAGAGTCGCTGATCGCTTGCTGGGCGACAGCCAGGGCGTAAGTCACACTAGGATCGAGGTTGCGGGCTTCCTTTGCGTCGGCGTAGCCAGCGGCCACCGGGTCGTAGCCGCGTACTTCGCCCGCAAAGGTGGCAGGGTAGCCAGTCGCGTCGAAGCTGCTGATTGGGGCAATGCCGCTCTTGCCCGCGAGCAGCGCGCTCCAGGTCGTCTCTACATCGTGGCCGAGGCAGGTGAGCAGGCCGAGGCCGGTGACAACCACCCTGCGAGCTGGCGGGTTCTGGTTTGTAGTTTGTGCATTGTCGGTCACTGCTCTATGCTCCTTGCCACTACATATACAGGCCGCCGTTTACGCCGATCACCTGTCCGGTGATGTAGGCAGCGCGGTCACTGGCGAGGAAGGCGATTGCGTCGGCCACTTCCTCTGGCTTGCCGACCCGCTCCAGGGGGATCGCCTTGAGCATCTCCTCACGCAGGTTAGCGGGGATGGTGGCGATGATGTCGGTCTCGATGTAGCCGGGGGCAACGGCGTTGACGGTGATCGTGCGGCTAGCGACTTCGCGGGCAAGCGACATGGTAAAGCCTACTACCCCGGCCTTCGCCGCTGCGTAGTTAGCCTGGCCCGCGTTGCCGGTCAAGCCAACCAGCGAGGTGAGATTGATGATCCGCCCCGCCCGCTGGCGCAACATCCCGCGCAGGGCGGCTTTGGTGCAGAAGAACATACTTCGCAGGTTGGTGTTAAACACTATATCCCACTCCTCCACGCTCATCCGCAGCAGCACGTTGTCGCGGGTGATACCGGCATTGTTAACCAGGATATCTAGCCTGCCGAACTTGCTGTTCACCCCGCCGATCAGCTTATCCACAGCCTGCTGGTCGGACACATCGGCGGCGAAGGCGGTTGCCTGCCCACCAGCCGCCGCGATCTGCTGGCACACCTCCTCGGCTGGCCCAGCACTGCTGTTGTAGTTGACCGCCACTTGCGCCCCCATTGCCGCGAGGCGCAGAGCGGTAGCCCGGCCAATACCCCGCGACGCGCCCGTGACCAGCGCGACCTTCCCGGCAAGCTCTTGCTCTGCCATCATCATCCTCCACTATAGGGCTTCCACACGGTGTTGGCTTGATAATAGCACAGCCACTGTCCCTCTGTCAAACAAACCGCCCGATTGCGTACTGCTGGCCGCAACTGGGGCATGACTGTGCCTGCTGACCGTGGCTGCCGAGGATATCGGCCACGCCATAGCGCACCACCTGCCCCGGCCTGGCAATGCCGTAGGCCCAGCCGCCTGCTGTTTGCTGCGCGATATTGCCGCCAATATAACAGATGGCAGCGGCTGCTTGCCCTTGCTGGAACCAGGCTGCCCGCTCGGTCGCTGGGCGGGCAAGCTGGAGGGCGAGACGAGCCGCCACGTTCGCCGCTCGTCCGCTCTCCAACAGGGTTGCTGGCTCAGCCTGCAATGTGCTGGGATCACGGTCGTAGGCGGCCCGCTGCTCAGGGGTCAGTGCTGCTGTGGGGCCAGTGTAGAGGTGGCCGCGCACGCAGTCGAAGCACGGCCCCTGCGCGCCGTCCACCACCGTCACCTCAAAGTATAGGGCGCGGGGGTAGCAGCGGGCGATCAGGTGCGGCACCCCCAGCCGCCGCAGCACGCGGGCCGCTGCATAGTCAGCGTGGGTGCCAGTTGCCAGCAGCACGCAGGCGGGCCGCTCCCGCTCGATCAGCAGGGCAAAACGGCGCAGGCTACCCGGCTCGTCGCGCAGACGCAGGTGCCGTCCCCTTGCCCTGCCACCCAGTCGCCGCAAGTTGGCTGCCAGCGCGCCTGCCTTGCCATACCCAATCTGTAGCCGCTGGTAGAACTGGCGCGCTGGGTTGGCCGCCTCCATCTGCTCGTAGTCCAGGCAGACCACCGCCTGCCCCGCCAGCACGAGCGCGCGGGCGGCATAGCTGCCCACGCTGCCGCAGCCGAGGACGACCACTGGCTGGCAGTTGAGGCTCGTAGCTGGCGGCAGGGCTGGCGCAGGGCTAGGCTGCTGGGCGTAAGCAACCCGCCAGGGCCAGCTTCCGCCTATGTGCAGCGTCATGGGGGTGCGCTCGCCAAGCAGGTAGGCACGGGCCACCTGGGCGGCATGATAGGCAAGGTCTAGCCCATCCAGGGCAGAGGGGTTGTAGGCAGATAGCTCCCTCTCCGCCTCCGCTTCAATCTCGGTGGCGTATAGGTAGAGGCGCACCTTGCCAGGCTGGACGAGCAGCAGCGGCACGGTCAGTGCTGTGCTAAGGCTGGCTAGCAAGGCCACTGTCACCTGATCGCCTGTGCCAAGTAGCAGGTGGGGACGGTAGCCAGTGAGTTGACGGTGGGCGCGGGCGTAGCTAGCGGCGGTTAGCGGTGGCAGGCAGCGGTAGGCAGCCACGCCATAGCGGGCGCGCAGTTCGCGGGCGATGGGCGGCCCACCGACGGCGCAGAAGTCGGCTAGCCGATTGGCGGCCAGCAGGTGCAATACCTCGGCCAGGTTGCCGACCGCCGCCACCCGCTTGCCCGCCAACCCCGCGCCGACGACTGGGACGACGCGGGCGAAGTAGATTTCTTCGCTCGGCTCCATCGTTTCATCGCTCATAGTAAGGGTCGTACTCGCCGCCGTTGCCGTGCGCTGGCCCGATGAAGGCTTCTGCGCTGGCCTGCCCGCTGGCGACGCGGATCAGGCTGGCAAGGTGGTTGGCTACCCGCTGCTGCAAGACGACGCGGGCTGTCACCTGCCGCCAGCCACCGCCGCTGTAGAGGCAAAGTTGGTTGTTGCCCACGACGTGGTTGCTGGTCGTGGCTGCTACCTTCAGCAGGGTAAAGATGCGGGGGTCGTACTGCACTATCGGCGGGTAGCTCGGCCACTCGGCGGGATAGCTGAGTAGGAGCGGAGCGAGCAGCCAGAGGTTGCGGCCCACGCGGATCAGCGGGTGTGAAGGCACGATCTGCCGCTGCACCTTCACTGCGGCCCTGGGTCGTAGCATAGTGGGTAGGTAGCCATACCAACAGAGGGCTGCTACCCCCTCCTTCTTCAGTTCGCGGCCACAGCGCGGGCAGGTGGGCTTGCTGGCCCCCGCCTTGCTAAAGCCATAGGGGAGGTGGCAGGTAGGGCAGCCGAGCAGTGTGCCTGCCTCGCTCATCCCCAGTTGCCAGTGGGGGAAGTGGGCTGCCATCTCTGCCACCTCCTGCTCAAGCAGAGCGGGCCGCTGCTTCGCCCATTTCTGCGCCTTTGCTGCCGCTGCCAGATTCAGTTCGTGCATGGTATAATACCTCCTACTTGCCATCTTCACTAAAAGGAGTATCCTTGATGCTAAAGAGGGTCGCTATTCTGCTCATCTGTGCCGCCTGGCTGGTCGCCTGCGACAACAGCAGTCCCGTTCAGCCGACTAGCCCCAGTCAGCCACCAGTCCCCGCCACTGCCACCGTCGCTGCCCCAGCCACTGCCACCCCAGCCCGCGCAGAGCCGACTAGCACCGCGTCCATTCCTGCGACCAGCGTTGCTGTGCCGTCCAGCAGCCCGATCAGTAGCACGGCCAGCGTGCCAGTTGGTGGCCTGGGCCGCGAAGCGATCACCGTGGACGGCGTGCCAGTGGTCGCTATCAGCCTCGCGCCCAATGGGGCTGTCTACGCTGCGACCAGCAAGGGCTTCTACCTGCGGAACGGTGACGACAATCAGGCGGCAGCCGACTGGGACTGGCAGCAAGTCAGCAACCGGGCTGGGCTGACCAACCTCGTTGCCCTCGACAACGATGTGCTGTTGGCGGGTGGCAAACCCCCCTGCGCCAGCGAGCAAAAGAGCATTCCCTTGCTGCGCTCGGCAGACGGAGGACGTACCTGGAAGGAGAGCGGCATCTTCGCCCGCCCGGTAGAGACCCTCAGCGACGACGTGTTTGCTATTGGCTGCGAAGGCATCTACCGCTCGACCGACAACGGTGAGAGTTGGCAGTTGCAGCCCGATCTGAAGGCAGCCAACGGCGAGATCAGCGATCTGACTACTACTGCTGATGGCAAGAGCCTCTACTTCGTGGCAGTTAGCGAAGGCGGTAGCAGTGCGCTCTACTATGCGCCCAGCAAGATAGACCGCTGGCAGACCCCCACCCTGGTAGCCTCTAGCTGGGGTGGAGGCTTCGTGCGCCTCGGCCCGCCAGAGGCCACCATCTACTTCGGCTCCCCGCTGGGGTTGCTGTACGCCGAGGGAGCGCAGTGGCAGGCCGACAACGTCGGGCTGGACGCGGTGCGGTTGGTGGGCGACCCCCGCACCGCAGCCCTGAGTGCGGCTGACCAGGCAAAGATGCAGAGGGGTACCCTCACTGACCTGACCACCTACCAGCAAGGTTTGCTGCTGGCAACCGCCGACGGCATCTACCGTGATAGCAACACCGACGACCCAGGCTGGCAACCCTTCACCCTGCAAGGCACTGCCGTCAAGCGCATCTACGGTGTCACCTCGGCGGGCCTCTACCTGCAAACCGTAGCGGGCGCAATGCTCATCCGCCTCGGCAACTAGCGCGCAAACAGCTAGCCCGCTCATGCGTAGGTGTCACGGCTGAGGTCAACGCGCACGCCGGGGGCCAGTACCGGCTTGTCTTCCGGCCAGCCGTAACCGTAGTTGCTGAACGCCTCGGCGAGCGGATCACCAACCGGGGTGAGGTGGGTGGTGTCGCCCTCGATGCTGTGGGTGCGCCCGGTGTAGAGGCACAGGGCGTAACCCTGCCCTTCCTCACCTACGCGGGGGATTAGCGGGCTGGCCGGGTGGCAGCAGCGGCAGGTCAGTTCGGCGGGCTGCTCCACTACCTTCCAGGAGCGGCTGTCGCGGCGTTCGATAGTCTCTGCGGTCATTGCAGTGTCCCTTTCTATAAACACAACCCCCACCCTGCCTGGGCAAGTGCGGGCGTTACCTGAACCTGACGAAAACTCCATTGGGGCCGATGTGTGCCTGCGCTTGCGCGAGGGCGGTGTCTAGTGCGGCGAGGTCGTCCTCTATCGCGATCACCTGGGTGACAACGATTGGTTGCGGTGGCGGCGTGGTGGCGAGGACAACCGCCCTGCTATCTGCCACTGGCTGCGACTGGAGCGGCAGCAAGTTGAGGGTGAGGGTGAGGGAAACGCTAGGCGCACTCTGCACCTCTCCCCAGTAGGCCGCGACTGCCAGGGTGAAGCTGCCTGCGCCTGCGCCAAGCTCACCCTGCCAGTTGCTAGTGGCTGCCTGTACCTGTCCAGCTACCTGCCAGCCATCAGCAGCCAGGAGCAGGACGCGGTAACCTTCCAGCGTGGTAGGCGGTCGCTGCCAGTGCAGGTTGAGATGGGCAACCGACCCCACTCGCTGCACCATGCCCCTGAGACCCCAGGGGGCAGGCAGGCTGCTGACGGCCCGTTCTAGTTGCTCATCTACGCTGAAGTAGCTCATGTCGTCCCCCTCTAGCGGTAGGTTAGCCCGGCGTAGGCCAGCGCGTCTTCGGTGCTGCGTAGCACCTTGCCCCCGATCATCTCCACCACTTCGAGGGCGACGTTGTGATGTTCGCGCTGCACGCTGTAGCTGAGCGCGTCGCTGACCGCCACTTGTGCGAAGCGGATGGTTGCCTCGCGGTTCTCGCGGTCACGGTAGTCGGGGATACCATGGTGCAGCAACTCCCATACGCCGCAGAACAGCACCTTGATGATGCTCCAACCGCCTAGATTGAGGATGCGGATGTCGCTGGGGTCAACCCCGTAGGTGTCCTCCGCCTCCTGACAGATCGAGGTCAGGACAGGGATGAAGCCGCTGCCGTACATATTGTCGTTCAGGCTGGGGGTGCGAACCAGGTGGGTGCGCCCATTGTGCAGCCCCCGCCAGGTAGCCGTCTCGCCGGTGCCGAGGTAGCCCTCCAGCCCGCTGCCGTCCACCTCACCTGGGACACAGTGGCGACCAAACTGGGCGAAGTGTTCGACCGTCAGGGGGTTGCCATCGTCCACATGGTGGTCATCGACATAGACAACGTGGACGAACTCGCTACCTTGCCCGCCGTTGAGACCATGCGCGGTAGCCAGAAAGTTCTCCAGGTGGTTGGGCTGACCCTGCGGCCCGCCGCCCAGCAGGCGGATACTGTTGCTGTAGCCGCAGTGCAGCTTGCAGGGCTTGCAGCGCGGGTCTGGCCCCGCCAGCGGGCTGATGAAGCTGCGCTGTACGCACTGGGCGACGACGATGGTGATCGTAGGCTTGTTGTTCATTGCTCTATCTCCTTGCTGCTTGCCAGAGGCTTGCGGCTGCTAAAGTTGCTTTGCCTAACCAGCGTTCGACGATAGTAGTCAGCACGTTGCTGGTGCCGACTTCGCAGGCCCGAACGTGGAGGATACCACTAGCATCTATGCTGAAGGTAACATCCACCATCGCGCTCTGGCCGGGGGTCAGATTGGTGAAGTTAAAGTCGGCCAGCTTCTCGCATTCCTCTGGCTGCACTCGTGGCGGATCGTCAGTGGGGCTAGTGGCTTTGCGCCCTCTATATTGCAGCACATCCAACCGCATCGTGGTTTGATTGGGGTAGAGGGTGTAGTAACGCTGGGTGTATGCGCCCCCCGTGCTGTGGGCGGCAGTGGGGATCGGCTGCTGGCGCGGGATGATCGTGCTGAACAGTTCCTGCTGCTTGTCGGTATGGGCGTAGTAGATGCAGGCGGTGCCGAGCGGGTAGGGGGTCACATCGCGTACGCTGAGGTGCAGCCGCCCGCTGAGGATACCTGCCTGCACGGCAGCACCGAGGGCGACCGCCGCCTCTTGCTGGCGGCAGATCAGCGTGGCAAGCGGCTGGCCGAAGGCGGCAGCCACCGTGTGGCGCACAGCGGGCATCTGACCCACCCCACCGACAAGCACTACTGCCCCAATCTGCCTGCTCTTGAGGTTGGCCTGCTGCAAGGCTGCCCCGCAGAGGCTCTGCAACCGCCGCATGAAGGGGGCGACTGCCTGCGTCAGGTCGGCACGGGTGATCACTGCCCACAAATCGTGGCCGAAGCCCGCCCCATGATCCAGGCAGAGGTCTGCTTGCTGGGCTGTACTCAACTGCTCCATCACCTCCTCACAGGCACGTAGTAGGGCGATGGCTTGCAGCCGTGGGCGGCTACCAGCCTGCGCTTCACCGAGCAGGTCAACCCCCTGGCTAGCGAAGCGTTCGTTGACCGCCTGGGCGAGAGCGTGGGCAAAGTCTACCCCGCCCATGTGCGCTTCACCAGCCGTCGCCACCACCTGCACGCTTGTTCCCTCCAAGCGGGCAATGGTCACGTCGCTGCTCCCCCCACCGACATCCACCACCGCAACGTGGCCGCCCTTGCGGGCAAGTAGACCGAGGGTTGGCACCTCACCGAGCAAGCCAAGCAGGGCCGCCGTCGGTTGGTTGATCACCTGGGCCACCTCCACGCCCGCGTCGTGGGCGGCAGCGCAGAGCGAGAGGCGGTAGCTGTCGCTCGCGCTGGCTGGACAGGTGACGACGACTGGCCCCGCTGCCCCCGCTGCAAGCTGGGCAGCCAGTAGGCCATAGACCTCCTCGGCAGTCGGTGTTGAGTACACAAGGTCGAAGGCAGCGCGGCCCCCCTGCTCGAACACACGGTAGGGAGCGATGGCCGCTAGCTGAGCCGGTATTTCGCGCCAGCTACCGAGGTAGCGTACAACATCGCGGGCGGTACTCTCATAGTCGGCGACCAGGTAGCGAGCGGCGTAGTGGCCCAGGGTCGGTCCAGCGATGGTATAGCGTACGAGAGACGGCAGGCTGGCCCCAGCCCCGCCGAGCAGCAGCGGCCTACCATGCTGGTCGAGGGTGGCGGCCCGCGCAAAGCTGGTGCCAATGTCCAGCCCCAACCCTGCCGCGCTTTGCTTGCTCATCCTTCACCTCCTTCGTGTTTATCTCACACTATCTAAGCAGCCAAAAATAAGTGGCTCCAGGCCAGTTACTTGTTGTCAGTCTTACACTATCTAAATGACCAAAGAAAAGCGGCTCGTCGTAGCCGTCTTTAGTGTTCGTCTGACACTATTATAGCAGCATCAGTCGCTTCTGTCAAGGGTTTGTTAGTGTCAATCTGACAAAAAGGTGGGAATTGTTGCTAGTCGCTGCTTTGTCTTTGGCTAAGCGGTTGGCTGGCAGCTCGGGCTGGGACTAACCAGCGCAACCTCCGCGACAGCAGCACGCCGTAGACGCTCTGGCGAGGCACAACATAACTGTTCGACCAGGCGACGGTGCCACCCAGATGCAACTGCTGGCCCTCCAGCCACTCGACGCGTTTGATCAGCAACTCTGGTGGGTAGGAGGGGTTGGGGGCAACTACGATCCGCCCTGGGCGTGGAGCCAGCAGCGAACTGGCGAGGTAGCGGCGACCGGGGACTAGCAGCGGCCACATACTCTCGCCGCTAACCCGTACCAAAAAGAATGGGTGAGCCAAACGCTGGCCCACCCACCCCTTCAGCCACTCGCTCACTATCAAGATCAATAGAGGGTGTCGGTGATCAGCTTGTAGGCATCATACTTCTGCGGTGCCTTCTTCGCGGTGTAGAACATCTCGGCGATTTGGTCTACGGCAGCGATTAGTGCGTAAGCATCTTCCTTGTGGCTCTCCTGCTTGCACTTGGAGGCCAGCTTGACCGCTTGCCAGAAGGCAGTGTGCAGGTTGGGGAACTGCTCCAGGTGTTCAGGCTTGAAGAAGTCTGACCAAAGAGTTTCCAGTTCGCGCTTGCAGACTTCGGCGTGTTGCTCCTTCACTCCAATGCGGCGCGTGGTTGCGTTGAGGTAGCTGAGGTTGGCGTGGGCATCACCAGCAGCGGGCTGGGCCAGGCCTTCCATCTGCTCGATCATGCGCGCAACCGTCTTGGCTGCAATCTTGGCCGGGGTCGGGTCGTAAATGCCACAAGGTACATCGCAATGTGCCTCGGCGGTCACAGTTGGGAACAGGTTCTTGATGTTCATCAGTTTCTCCCTATACTTGCTTGTTATGTACAGATTTGCTGGTCGCATGGCTATCAAAAGGGCTGCTGCATAAATTGTACCAGCAGCGGCGGCCTTTGTCAAAGTTGCGCCAGCTTCGTAGTGGCTCAAGGGCTGGTACAGCTCTTGCCATTAGCCAGCTAGAGCAGAGCGCAGACCCACGTCTTGATTGAGGAGAGGCAACTATGGAGCAGAGCAACATTCAGGCTACAGTAGGGATGCAGGTTGAGGCCAGTGACGGCTATCTTGGCACGGTCAGCGATACCGCCTTGCAGGATGGCGGCCTGACCTACCTGCTAGTACGAACGGAGGAGGGGCGTAGCCTGCTTGTCACGGCTGAGGCGATCAGTGAGGTGACAAGGGAGCGGGTGCGGTTGCGCCTAAGTGCCGCAGAACTGCGCGAACGGTCTGGCAGCCTCTCGGCAGAGACACTGCTCAACCTCCAACGCGGCGGTAGCTTGGTGGTACCATTGGTTGCGGAGCGGCTAGTGGTTGGTAAGCGCGAGGTTAGCCTCGGCGAACTGCGGATCATCAAGCGGGTTGAGCAGGAGCGGTCGGCGCAACAAGTTTCGCTCACCCACGATAACTTGCAGGTGGAGCGGGTTGCCATCAATCAACCCGCCGATCCTGCCGCTATCCCGGTCAGCCGCGAGGAGAACGGGGTGCTGATTGTACCAGTGCTGCGCGAGGTGCTGGTGGTGCAGAAGCAACTACTGCTTGTCGAAGAAGTGCGGATTAGCCGCCAGCAGGTGACAGAGCAGCAGACTGTGAGCGACGTAGTACGCTGCTAACGGATCGAGTTTGAGGATGCGACGAACGGCAGCGTACGCGGCCTCTCTGCCCTCAATCTTGAGGCTGTGGCGAGCGAGGTAAACCCCGTCCAGTAGGGGCTGGCAAAGGTCAAGCGATATAGTGCCAAACTGGTTGCTTGGCAACGAGCCAGAGAGTTGCCTAGCCTAACTCATGATCCTTACCTTGCCGCTCGTTGCCATGTTTGAAGTTGCCAGTTAGCTTTGCCATCAGCAGTTGGGCGGCCTTGCCTTCGAGGCCGCCAATTTTCTTCAGGAAGTCCTCAGCTTGCCGCCCCTTGAGGATCATCACCTGCTTGCCCTGCCAGGAGATGAATACCTTGCCGTCCTTGCTGGTGCGGTAGGCAAACACCTCATCGTCTAGCACGCCGCGCTTGTCCGTGTTGCTCATCACCCTCCTCGGCCCCTCGCTGGGAGGGGAAGTCGCTACGCAGCCCCTCTAGTTTACCCTCAGCTGGCTATCCCTTTGCGCCGCTTTAGTTCTTCGGTCAAAGCAGGCAATATTTTGAACAGGTCACCCACCACGCCAAGGTCAGCAAACTCAAAGATCGGCGCGTCGGCATCTTTGTTAATCGCCACGATGGTCTCGCTAGTCTGCATCCCTACCTTATGCTGGATCGCGCCGCTAATGCCCACCGCCAGGTAGAGCTTCGGCTTGATCGTCTTGCCAGTCTGCCCAATCTGCTGGTTATAGGGCCGCCAACCCTCGTCCACTACCGCCCGTGTAGTACCGACCGCCGCGCCCAGCACCTTCGCCAGGTCTTCTACCAGGGCGAAGTTCTCTGGCTTGCCCAGGCCACGACCGCCGCTGACAACCGTACTGGCTTCCTCCAGGCTCACACCGCCACCTTCTTCCTGCACGCTCTGCACGATCAGCGCGGAGGGAGTCTTGCGCTCGACGCTCAGGTTGACCACCACTGCTGGGGCTACTCCCTCGCTGCGGGCGAGATCGAAGCTACCGGGCTTGCAGAGGGCTAGCACTGCCTCGTCACGGGTAAAGCCGCTGTTCACGGTATAGGTACCGCCCCAGATTGGTACGTTGAAGGTGATACCGTTGCTGCTCTCACCCTCGGCGGTGGCAGTCGCGTCCCACAGCACCCCCAACCCCAGGCGAGCAGCCAAGCGACCTGCAACATCGCGTCCATTTACCCCGCTAGCCATCAGCACCAGCTTTGGGTTGGCGGCCTTGATCGCCGCTTCTACTGCGTCGGTCGCGCTGCCCGCCACTTCCTTTGCCCAATCGTTGCCCACAGCGGCGTATAGCTTTGTCGCCCCGTACTCAGCCAGCTTCGCGGCCATGCTCGTGGGGTCTGGGGCCAGCACCAGTACCCCGACTGTGCCGCCGCCTGCCAGCCGCTTCGCCTCGCTCAGTAGCTCAAACGTTACCTTCTTCGGCTGGTACTCTTGTGTCAGTTCGGCGACCACTAGAATCTCATTGTTGCTTGCCACTTTGTTCTCCCTCCTGTTGCTCAGACCAGCTTCTTGCGCTCAAGGTAGTCGGCTATGTACACGGCAGCCCGCTCGGCATCCTTGAAAATCTCAGGTGTGCGCGAGAGGCTGACGCGGCTGGCACTGTTGACCTTCGTCCCCTTGCTGTTGCTACCAACGCTGGTTGGGTCAAGGCCCAGGTCTGCCAGGCTGTAGGTGAGCAGTTCCTTCTTCTTGGCCTGCATGATACCCTTCAAGGCGGGGTAGCGCGGCAGGTTAATGCCCGACACTACGCTGACTACGCAGGGTAGCGGAGCCTCAACCACGTCGTAGCCGTGGTCAGTGCTGCGCTGGATGCGCACCTTGCCAGCCTCTACTTCTAGCTTGTTAGCAACGGTGAGGGCAGGCAGGCCAAGCAGTTCGGCGACGGCGGCGGCCAGCATCCCACCGCTGCTATCAGTGCTGGCCTGCCCAAAGATTACGAGATCGAAGGTCATCTTCTTGAGAGCAGCGGCAATCACGCGGGCGGTAGCTACCAGGTCGGAGTCGGCCAGGGCTGGGTCGCTGACTAGCACAGCCCGATCTGCACCAACGGCCAGGGCTTTGCGAATGCTCTCCTCGGCCCGGCTCGGCCCCATCGTCAGCACGGTGACTTCGCCACCCAGCTTCTCTTTCTGCTGCAAAGCCTCCTCGACCGAATACTCGTCGTAGGGGTTGATCACGCCCGCCACTGCGCTGCGATCAAGACGCAGGTCGGCAGTGAACTTCTTTTCGGCGGTCGTGTCGGGGGTTTCTTTGACACAAACAACAATGTTCACAGTAAGCTCCTCGGTGGTGCGGTTGCTTTTTGGTAAGTAGCGCAGGCGCACTAAGTCACGCCCTTGTCAATTTGTGCTTGTGCTATTCTTGGCATGATTGCGCTGGCGAGTTGCCCGCCCGCCAGACCTCTCTGGGAGAGGGATGAGCGGGTGGGTTCAGGCTAGCAGATCGTTGGCGATGATCAGGCGTTGCAGGTCGTTGGTACCTTCAGCCAAGCGGAGCATCCGTGCGTCGCGGTAAGCCCGCTCGATCCAGAGTTCCTTCATGTAGCCCATGCCGCCATGAATCTGCACGGCGCGGTCAGCTACGCGGTTGAGCATCTCGGTGCTGAACAGGCGCACCATTGCTGCGTCTCGGCTAAAGCGTTCACCGTTGTCAGCCTTCCAGGCAGCGTAGTAGACCCCAGCACGGGCCATCGCAATATCGGTTGCCATCTCGGCGAGCATATTCTGGATCGCCTGGAAGTTGCTGATCGCTTGCCCAAACTGGCTGCGCTGCTTGCTATAATCGATACAGGCGCGCATCAGTCGCTCTGCGGCCCCGACCGCCTGCGCCGAGAGGCCGATGCGGTAGCGATCCAGGGTGGCGGTGGCGATCTGCGCGCCCTCCCCCGGCTTGCCGATCATGCTATCCAGCGGCAAGGCGCAGTCGTCGAAGTGCAGTTCGCTGCTGTAGGAGCCGCGCAGACCCATGCGACTGTCTACTTCGCCAGGGCGGTAGCCTGCCAACCCCCGCTCCAACACAAACGCGCTTACCCCGTCGTCAGTGCGGGCGTAGACGACGGCTATATCCGCGACCGGGCCGTTGCTAACCCAGGCTTTGCGCCCACGCAGCCGATAGCCGTCCCCAACCTTCTCTGCTGTCGTGTTGAGGTTGTTGAGATCGCTGCTGTGCGGCTCACTGAGGGCAAAGGCACCCAGCTTCTCGCCAGCAGCCAGCGGAGTCAGCCAGCGTTCTTTCTGCTCCTTGCTGCCCGCCAAGTCGATCGCGGTGGCGGCTAGACCAGTCGAAGCCCCAATGATATTGGCGTAGGCGGCGTTGCTGCCCGCCAGTTGCTCAATCACCAGGCAGTGGCCGAGCAGACCTGCCCCCAGGCCGCCATACTCCTCGGCGAAGGGAATGCCGAAGAAGCCGAGGTCAGCCATCTCGCGCAAGATGTTCTGCGGGATGCGATTATCCGTCTCTACCTGCATGGCAATCGGCTCAAGGGTGCGGTTAACGTAGTCCTTAACGGTGCTGACCAGCATCTGCTGGTCGGAAGTGAGGCTAAAGTCCATCTCGCTCTCCTTCGAGTGAGGGTTTTTAGGCACCTAAAGCAAGTGGGTAGGTGCCAACTAAGCACGTCGTTGTGCCTGGCTATCTTATCACAATAGACCGCAGCTAGTCAAACGGCAAAGGGTCAGATGCTCCAACTTCTGGATATTCCAACTATTGGAACAAGCCTATTATAGCACAGAGCGGGGGAAGGAGCAAGGGAGTCTACGCCAATCTTCACTATCCACAGGGTCGTCCCGCTGACATAACCCTGGCCTTGTGGTTGCAGCGGGCCATTTTTACGCAGGTTTAAGGCGGCTGCGCTTGACGCTGCTTCAGGTGGCTCGTTATAATAATCACATGAATATTACAGCAAACAACAATGAGGCTGGGGTAGGCACAATCAGCCGCCGCCAGTTCATGCGCCGCTGTGGGCAGGTGGCCGTTGCCAGTGGCCTGCTGGTTGCCGCCGCCAACGTGCTGGTGGCCTGTGGCGAAGACCCCAAACCGATCTGGCAACCAATTGGCAAGCTCACCGACTTCGCTGTGGGTAAGGTGACTACGGTCAAGCTGAAGCTAGGCGGCAGCGGGCGCGAAATCCCTGTCTTCGTCCAGCTAGTTAGTCAACAGCCGCAAGTGCTGGGCGGGGTCTGCACCCACGCGGGCGCACTGGTCGGTTGGGACGAGAGCAAGCAGCAGTTTGTTTGCCCGCAACATGGCAGTGTGTTCAACAAGAGCGGTCACCCGCTGACTGGCCCAGCAGCAGAGGGCAACACAGGCGACCTGCCAACATTGCAGCTAAAAGTAGAGAACGGCATCATCTCCGTCTTCAGCTAACGAAATGAAGGCCACTTTGGGGCTAGCCACTTTGGGCAAACCCGCTTGTGGTCTAAACAAGGGCTGCTAGCTCAGGCTATGGCCTTGCGCCAGCGTAGTTGCTAACCGGCTAGCCGCTATGGTAAGATAGGCGCGCCGCGGCCTGCCGCGCAAGCCAGTGCTGCCCTCCAGCAAAGATGAAGAAACAGGAGTAGCTACCATATGGTCAAGTATTTTGCCCTCGCTCTGCACAACCACCAGCCAATTGGCAACTTCGATAGCGTGTTCGCCGAGGCTTACGCCATGTCCTACCTCCCTATGTTGGAGGCTTTGGAGCGGCACCCCAGCGTGCGGGTTAGCCTGCACAACACGGGGCCGCTGGTCGAGTGGCTGCGCCAGCATCGCCCCGACTACCTGACGAGGGTCAAGACCCTGGTAGATCGCGGCCAGTTGGAAGTGATCAGCGGCGCATATTACGAGCCTATCATCAGCAGCCTGCCCGAAGCCGACCGCGTAGGCCAGATCAAGCGCATGAACCGCCAGGTGCAGGAGGATTTCGGCTATCAGGCTCAGGGGATGTGGCTAGCCGAGCGTGTCTGGGAGCCGAGCCTGCCCAAGTATATCGCCGAGGCGGGCATTAAGTACACCATTCTGGACGACAACCACTTCAAGGCAGTAGGCCTTACCGACGACGATCTCTACGGCTACTACATGACCGAGGATCAGGGCAGCACCGTGGCTGTCTTTGCTACCGGCCAGCCGCTGCGGTACCAGTTGCCCTGGAAGCCAGTGGAGCAGGTGATCACCTGGTTCGGCGAGACGCTGAAGGATGGTCAGGTCGCAGTTATGGGCGACGATGGAGAGAAGTTCGGCCTTTGGCCTGGCACCTTTGAGTATTGCTATGGCGACACCCAGTGGGTGGAACACTTTTTTACTGCCCTTGAGCAGAACCAGCAGTGGTTGCAGACTATCCACCTGAGCCAGTATATGGCTGAGCATCCGCCGATTGGTGCGATATACCTGCAAACAGCTAGCTACATCGAGATGAGTGAGTGGTCGTTGCCGACCGAACTCAGCTACCAGTTCAACAAGCTGCTGCACGAGCTAGACAAGCCGGAGGACGAGAACGTGCGCCGCTTCCTACGCGGTGGCTTCTGGCGCAACATGATGGTCAAGTATCCAGAGATCAACTTCATGCACAAGAAGATGCTGAGGGTGAGCAAGAAGGTCTACAATATGCCCGCTGGCCCCGCCCGTGAGATGGCCCTTGACCACCTCTGGCGGGGGCAATGCAACTGCCCCTATTGGCATGGTCTGTTCGGTGGTATCTACTATCCGCACATCCGCACCGGCACCTTCGGCGAACTGATCCTTGCTGAGAACGACACCGACCGCCTGGGCTTCGGCAGTCAGCACCAGGTTGTTAATGAAGGGCGGCTTGAGGGGATCGTTGAGGCAGAGATCGCCGACCACGACTGTGATGGCAACAACGAGGTGCTACTTAGTGGCAGCGGCCAGAATCTCTACCTCGCGCCCTTCCGGGGTGGCACTTTGTTCGAGTGGGATTTGCGCGCCCGCCACTTCAACCTGCTCAACACGATGACTCGCCGCCAGGAGCCTTACCACAAGACCCTCACCGACTTTGCGGCAAGGATGCAGCAGCACGAGAGCCAGTCTAGTGCGGGTGGCACTACCGCTGACGGTCAAGGCGAGAACGGTGGTGGCGGCGAAGTAAAGAGCATCCACGACATCGTGACGGTCAAGGAGCAAGGATTGGAGGGCAAGCTGTTCTACGACTGGTATCAGCGCAGCGGCCTGCTTGACCACTTTATCGACCCTGCCACTAGCCTGGATGACTTCTACCGCGCCCAGTATGGCGAGCGCGGCGATTTCGTCAACCAACCTTACGCCCTCACCCTGGAGGCGGCCAGCAACCACAGTGCCGCTGTCGTCAAGCTAGAGCGCGCTGGTCACGTCTGGGATGGGCCAGACTTCGTGCCGGTTACGGTACAGAAGGTGTTGCGGGTGGGGGCTAACAGCAGTGAGTTCAGCGTAGACTACCGGGTGACGAACGACGACAGCAGGGAGCGTAGCTTCACCTTCGCTATCGAGCAGAACTTTGCCATGTTGAGCGGCCACGCCCCCGATAGCTACTACGAGGTGGATGGCAGCCGCCCGCATGGGGCTGAAGCTGACCTTGCCGCAATGGGCGAGAGTGCAGCTGCGAGTAGCGTGCGCCTGACCAACGGCTGGTTTGGCGTGCAGGTTGAGTTGGGCTGGGATGTGCCAGCCACCCTCTGGCGGCTGCCGGTCGAGACCGTGCAGAACTCGGAGGCGGGCTTCGAGCGCGTCTACCAGGCTAGTTGCTTGCTCCCCCATTGGCCGCTCGCGCTCCAGGCTGGCGAAAGCTGGTCGGTGACGCTGCGCTACAAGGCCGCTGTCATCCCTGGTGGCGCAGACGAGCAGTAAGTAGTTGTGGCTAAACAGGCAGGCGAAGATGCCAACTTGAGCAGCGGCTACTGTCTCTGAGCTAGCAGAAACCAACTCGCGGAGGCAAGGATGAAGGCAGACCTGCTGATCCACAGTCTGGCCCAGCTAGCCACCCCGCTAGACACGGGGCAACCTGCTGCTGGCCCGCAACAAGGGGCGGTGTGGTTGCTGGCTGACGCAGCAGTGGCGATTGCAGGCGGGCGGATTGTGGCAGTGGGTAGTAGCTCCGACCTGTTGGGCGACTACCGCGAGGCTGAACGGCTGGATGGCACGGGCAAGACGCTCGTCCCCGGCTGGTGTGACGCGCACACCCATGCTCTCTACGCAGGCGACCGCGCCGCCGAGTTCGCTCTGCGCCTGGCTGGGGCTAGCTACCTTGAGATCATGGCAGCGGGTGGCGGGATCGAGGCCACAGTGCAGGCTACCCGCGCCACCAGTGATCATGCCTTGCGCGAGACTACCCGCGCCCGCCTGCGCCGAATGTTGGAACACGGCACCACTACTGTCGAGGTAAAGAGCGGCTACGGGCTAAGCCTGGCCGATGAGCTACGCTGCCTACGTATCTTGCGCGATCTTGGGGTGGATGCAACCTTGCCGCGCATTGTCCCTACCTTTCTCGGCGCGCACGCCATACCCCGCACGCACAAGGGGCGAGCCGAGCAGTACGTTGACTTGATCGTGGCGGAGATGCTACCAGCGGTGGCGGCAGAGGGGTTGGCGGTCTACTGCGATGTGTTCTGCGACGTGGGGGCTTTCGATGTGGCCCAGAGCCGCCGTATTCTGCTGGCAGCACGCGAACTGGGCCTACGCCCCCGCCTGCACGCCAATGAGTTCGCTAACATTGGAGCGGCAAGCCTCGCGGCTGAGGTGGGGGCGGTCTCTGCTGACCACCTGTTGCTGCTCTCTAACGCAGAGATTGTGGAACTGCGCGAGAGCGGTTGCGTGGCAGTGCTGGCCCCTGGTACACCCTATGGCCTCGGCCTACGTGACTACGCCCCCGCCCGCCGTATGGTAGAGGGGGGGCTGCCGATTGCGCTGGCTAGCGACTGCAATCCTGGCACCTGCCCCTGCGAGTCGTTGCCACTGGTGATCAGCCTGGCTTGCACGCAGATGCGCCTTAGCCCAGCGGAGGCTCTCACTGCCGCCACCCTCAATGCTGCCTACGCCCTGGAGTTGGCGGTGGAAATTGGCAGCATTGAGGTCGGCAAGTGGGCAGACCTGGTGCTGCTGGATGCGCCGAGCTATCTGTCGCTGGCCTATCAGTTTGGCAACGAGGTGGTGGCGGCGGTATTGAAGGGGGGGGTGCTGGTCAGCGCATCCAGCCGCTAGAGCAGGCTGGGCCAGCGATGTTGGTGGGCGTGGGCAGCAGCAGGCGGCTTGCTTACCGCTGCGAAAAGGGTTATACTGACCTGGCTCAAAGGAGAGTCGTTGCCACCATATTAAGGGCCGCGAATCATGATCAAGGAGGATCACCAAGCAGTGCCGACCGAACAACACGCTGGTAGCAGCGTTGCTACTGCGCCAAAGAACTCGCAGCAAGGTAAGCGCAATCCTTACGAAGTAGCCGTCGAGCAATTTAATACTGCCGCCGACGAACTGGGCTTGAACGTGGGCTTGCGGAAGGTTCTCACCAAGCCACACCGTGAACTGACTGTTAACTTCCCCGTGCGCCTGGACAACGGTGATATCGAGGTTTTCACTGGCTACCGGGTGCAGCACAACATCGCACGTGGCCCAGCGAAGGGCGGCATCCGCTACCACCAGGATGTAGACATTGACGAGGTGCGCGCCCTCGCAATGTGGATGACCTGGAAGTGTGCTACCGTCAACATCCCCTATGGCGGCGGCAAAGGTGGGGTAATCGTTGACCCGCGTGACCTCAGCCTGCGCGAAGTAGAGGGGCTAACCCGCCGCTTTACCACCGAAATCTCGATCATCATCGGCCCCTACGAGGACATCCCCGCCCCGGATGTGAACACCAACGCCCAGACTATGGCCTGGATGATGGACACCTACTCGATGCACAAGGGACACAGCATCCCTGCTGTGGTCACTGGTAAGCCGCTGGCTGTTGGTGGCTCCGCTGGCCGCAACGAGGCAACCGGGCGCGGCGTGCAGTTCGTCACCCGTGAGGCAGCCCGCACCATCAGCCTCGACCTCAACGGGGCGCGTACTGTAGTGCAGGGCTTCGGCAACGTCGGCTCGATCAGTGCCAAGCTACTGCACCAGGACGGTTGCAAGGTGATCGCCGTCAGCGACGTTTATGGCGCACTCTACAATAAAAGCGGCCTGGACATCCCTACGCTGATCCGCTTCGCCCAGGAACATGGTAGCCTCAAGGAGTACACCGAGGGTGACCGCATCAGCAACGACGAACTGCTTACCCTCGACTGCGACATTCTCGTTCCCGCTGCTCTGGAGAACCAGCTCACCGGCCAGAACGCGGGTGAGGTTAAGGCAAAGCTGATCGTTGAAGGGGCGAACGGCCCAACTACCCCAGAGGCCGACCGCATCTTCCGCGAACGTGGCATCCTGCTCATCCCCGACATCCTCGCTAACGCGGGCGGCGTAACCGTCAGCTACTTCGAGTGGGTGCAGGCTATGCAGTCGTTCTTCTGGGTAGAAAGCGACGTAAACAACAAGCTGGAAGGGATCATGACCCGCAGCTTCAACGATGTGTACAGCATTGCCACTGAGCGCGATCTTGATATGCGAACTGCTGCCTACGTACTGGCGGTTGGCCGCGTCGCCGAGGCCACCACCCTGCGCGGTCTCTACCCGTAAACCATACCGTTGGTGAGGGTAGCGGCCTCTGTCTCCAACCTGGGGGTGCAACCGCAAGGTGGCATCCCCTTCTTGTGGCTGCACCCAGCCGCGGAGTTACTTTGCGCCCTGCCCCTTGCCCGCTCCCGCTCAGCCGTGTATAATTAGCCACGCCACCCCATGTGGCCCGACCTACCCGCCCCCCACGAAGGAGAGCAGTCAGTTTTGGAACGCACACTGGTTATTGTCAAGCCCGACGGTGTACAGCGCGGCCTGACCGGTACTATCCTCAGCCGCCTTGAGCAGCGCGGGCTGAAGATCATCGCTGCCCGCTTCATGCAGATCAGCCCCGAACTCGCCAGCCTCCACTATGCTGCGCACGAGGGCAAACCCTTCTACGCGGGGCTGGTGCAGTATATCACTTCTGGCCCTGTGCTTGCCTTTGCCCTCGAAGGGAAGAATGCCATCCAACTGGTTCGCAATACGGTTGGCGCAACCAACCCGCTCAACTCTGCCCCTGGCACCATCCGCGGCGACCTTGCGGTGGAGATTGGCCGCAATCTGATCCACGCCTCCGACTCGCCAGAGAACGGCTTGGCCGAGATCGCCAACTTCTTTAAGGAAGATGAGCTTGTCAGCTATGAGCGCAGCAACGAACCCTGGATCAGCGAGTAGCCTGCCCGCCAATGCCAATCCTCCCTGGCCGCTCGTTGGACACCAACGGGCGGTCAGCAGCTTGCAGCACGCGCTTGCCAGCGGCCACGTGGCCCACGCCTACCTGATTGTTGGCCCTCCACAAGTCGGCAAGCAGACGCTGGCCCGCGCCTTTGCCCAGACGCTCAACTGCCAGAGTGCGCCCCCTGTCGGTCAAGCGATCCGCCTCGCCCCTTGCGCTGCCTGTCCTTCCTGCTTGCGCATCGCCCGCGACCAGCACCCTGACGTGATGTACGTTGACCCTGCCAACCAGAGGGCCTTCCTTGAGGGTAGTAAGTACAGCCGCAGCACGATCTCCGAGCGGGCGATCATTGTGGACACCAGCCGCGAGATTCGCGATCAGCTAACCAGTCGCCCCTACGAGGCACCCTACAAGCTGGCGATCATCGCGGGCGCAGAGACTATGCGCGACGAAGCGGCCAACGCTCTGCTCAAGACGCTAGAGGAGCCACCACGCTGGGCCGTGATCGTCCTGCTTGCTCCAAATGAGGGGTCGGTGCTGGCGACAATCCGCTCGCGCTGCCAGCTACTTAGCCTACGTCCCGTTCCTCGCGCTGAAGTTGCTGCTGCCCTGGTGCAGCGCAAGGTGGTGGCAGAGCAAGCTGACCTGCTGGCGGCCCTCAGCGAAGGGCGGGCGGGTTGGGCGATAGAGGCGGCCAGCAACCCCACTGCTGCTCTTGCCGAGCGCGACGAGCAATTGACAGCGATCATCGGGCTGACGAAGGCTGCTGTGTCGCTAGCTGATCGCTTTGCCTACGCCGCAAAACTGGCGACCGACTACGGCAAGGGGCTGCTGGGCCGGGCCAGCGTCTACGCTGCCCTCGACCTCTGGCAGGGCTGGTGTCGCGATCTCCTGCTGACCAACAGCGGCCAGCTGGGGCTGGTGACGAACCTCGACCGCCGTGTTGCTTTGCAGGAGCAGGCGGCTAGGCTCGACCCTGCCCGCTGCTTGGCCTTGCTTGCTGCCATCCGCACCGCCCACAGCCAGCTTGATAGCAATGTCAACCCCCGCCTGGTGCTGGAGGGGTTGATGCTAGCCCTCTGAGCAACTGCCAACGCCGCATAACCGCCCCCAATTTGCCGCTAGGCGCAAAGTAGGGTAGAATCAGGGCATGAGTTATCTAACCCACAAACTGACACTCCTACTAGCAATTAGTCTGCTGCTCACCCTCACCGCCTGCGACGACAGCCCGCCTGCTCCGGCTAGTCCTACTGCTCCGACAATCAGTGGCCCCCTGCTGCTAACCCCGCTGGCGAACAGCACGTCTTCCTCTACTACCACGCCCAGCCCTGTGCTGCCCTTGCCTGCTAGCCCGACCAATGCGCTGGGTAAGCTGCCGAACGTGACGCTCCCGGACACGGGCAATCCCCCCCGTGTCTTTCTCAGCGGCAAGGCTGGTACCCAGCGTGGCAATGTTGGGCCGTTCTGTTGGACAAAGGGCTGTATCAACCGCCTCGGTAGTCGCGTGCCGACCCCCACGCTGGAAGTGGCCGTGGGCGAGAGCCTGACGATCAGCAACAGCTTTGGCCTCGCCGCTAGCACCGCTGCGATCAACGCCTACCGTTTCCCCAGCGATCCAGAGCGCGTTGGCGAGTACGATGATGCTGGTCACTACTACTTCTATGGGCGCGGCCAAGTGGTCGCCCATGCCGACCTGACCGCCAGCGTCAACCTGCGCTATGCGGTGGACTTGCCACCAGGCGACTACATCCTGCTGTTCCCCAGCAACTGGCCGCTGGGCGCACGCAGCGGCTCCGCCCTCTACGCCTTCGCGGTGCGGGTGAAGTAGCTGGCTTGAGGGTGGTAGGTGTCGGGGCTAGTAGTCGGGGAAGGAGCGGTCGTCGTTGCTCGGCTGGTGCTTCTCGCCAGGGATGTCGTTGATGTCGGTGTGCATCAACCAGTACCCAAACAGGCCGCCGATGCTGGCGACGACGAGGCTAAAGCCCGCCAGCGTCAGCAGCAGGGCCAACCAACCCGGCCAGCTACCAGCCCCACCGAGTGCATTAGCCAGCAGCAGCAAGGCGGCAAAATCGAGAGTGAGCAGTAGGAAGAAGCGGGCTATGGTCCACAGCTTGATCTGGAACAGGCGACGACGGTTGGGCCACCAGATGGCGAACCCACCAACCAACAGTGTGCCAGCCAACAACAACCCAATCAGCGTACTGTTGTTCATCGCGGTTCTCCTCTCTATCATTCTACCACTGGCGACCAGCCTGTGGCAACTGCTGGGATCAGGCTATTGGCACCGATTCTGCTTTAACTCAAGCTAGCACCGAGTGCCAGGACAAGGGTTCAATCGCAATCGAGATGTAAAAAGGAGAACACAGATGGCAGCTTTGGAAGGCAACAATCAGGCTGGCATGAGCCAGAGCAAGGGTATTAGCGGAGGCGCGCAGGCTAGTTCTACGCATGGCGATGACAGCCCCCTAACTGATGCTACCTACAACATGATTTCCGCCCTCTCCAACAAGGTCGAGGGTCTGTGGCGTTACGACAAGTACGTTCAGGATGACAGCGACAGCGATGCGCAGGAGATGTGGCAGCGGTTCAAGGCTCTAGATATGCAGATGGCCCAGGAGTTGAAGAACCATCTCAGCCGTCGCCTGCAACACGAGACTGGGCCAGAAGGCAAGGTTGGTCATGGCCCCCACGACGGTGGTGCTAGACAGTAATATGGATGATACACAGAACCAGACCAACGAGGGCGGCAGCGTTGGCGGCTACGACTCCGCTGCTGCTGGCCTCAGCGATGCAGGTGGGGTAGAGAGCCTGCCCAACCAGACTTATGGTAGCACAGGCAGCAATCCTGGCACTAGCGGCTTGAGTGGCACAGCAGCCGACAAAGCTGGCGACGATTTGGCGGGCAGCCAGATTGGCAGCACCACTGGCGGAGTCAGCACTAACCCCAGCACGATGACAGGCAGCAGCAATAGCGGCTCTAGCGGCGGGCTGGCTGAAGGTGGCAACCTCGGCGGCGGCTCTAACCAGCACTAACGAAGATGAGCGGCCCTCCTCCAGTACAGTGGGGAGGGCTTTTTGCTCTGCCAGCAGGCAGCACTCTGCGGCAACAGCCCGCTGATAGCCCCTTGTGCCAATCTGCTGGCTCTGCGCCACTGGCTGCTTTTTACGCTTTGCTCCACATTATGTTATAATTAGACATAATGCAGAATTGGATCAGCCAATGACAACCCCTGGCAGAGCAAAGAGCGGCAGCGTAGAGGCACAACTGGACGGGATAGCAAAGCAGGTAGCCTCCTGTGTGCTATGTCCTCTCAGCAAGTCGCGCACCAACACCGTGCCTGGCAACGGCAACCCACAGGCCGAGATCGTGATCATCGGTGAAGCCCCTGGCTACCATGAGGATCGCGAGGGCCAGCCCTTTGTTGGTGATAGTGGCAAGCTGCTAGACAAGCTGCTGGCAAGTATCAATCTCAGCCGTGCGGACGTGTTTGTGACCAACATGGTCAAGTGCCGCCCGCCGCAGAACCGCGACCCGCAGCCCAAAGAGATGGAGACCTGCCGCCCTTACCTCGAAGCACAGTTCGCCGCTATTCATCCACGTATTGTAATCACCCTCGGTCGCTTCGCTATGGAACGCTATCTCCCTGGCGCACGGATCAGCCTCGTTCATGGCGTACCACGCCTCGACCCACAGAGTGGCATCCTCTACGTGCCGATGTTCCACCCGGCAGCAGCACTGCGTACCCCCGCCTGGATGGACGCGCTGAGGGCAGATTTCCTGTCCCTCCAGGGCATCCTTGAGCAGCACCAGGCTGGCACCCTGCACGCAGAGCCATTGCCACCCATTACAGCACCGCCCGCCCGCCCAGTGGCAGAGCTTGCTACCACCGCCGAGGCCGAGTCAGCCGCGGTAGCCGAGTCGGTCGCCGCCGCGCCGCTTGCTGCCAAGCGCGGTCGCCCGATCAGCCGCAAGCAGGTGGCGGCCAAGCCAGCAATAGAGCCAGACGATCATCTCTACCGCAACGCCACGCCCACCCCCGACCTGCCACCGGCCCCAATGGATCACACGCTGGCCGAGGAAGCAGTAGTCTCCCCAGCGGTCGCTGAAGCTGCTGTCGCTGACGAGATCGCCCAGGTGGACGAGGTGAACGCCCAGGCTTTGGCGGCAGCAGTGGAGATGCAGGAGCAGGAGGTAGCGTTGCCCGTGCCGACGAGCGAGCCTGCACCCGAAGTTGCGGCCATAACTGCGCCTGCGAAGCCGAAGCGGGGCCGCCCTGCCGCTCGCACCCAGCCTGGCCCTGGACCAACGGCGGCGGAGACGGACAGCCAGCCGCTGCCAGCTATCGCCGCTGAGGATGCGGAGCCAAATGAGGAGCAGGGATACTCTCCTGCCCCGCCCGCTGCGACCATGCTGGCGGAGGAGAGCAGTGACGAGCAGTGGGCCGAGTTGACCGCGACCACTGGGCAGGCGGAGCAGCCAGCAAAGGGGCGGCGTGGTCGTCCGCGCAAGGAGACGCTGGCGGCTAGCGAAGGTGCGCCAGAGCAGGTGACGGAGCAGAAAGAGAAGAAGGAGAAGCCTAAGAAAGAGAAGGAGAAAGAGAAGGGAGAGGATAATGGGCAACTCAGCTTCTTCTAGCTGGGGCGAAACTATGATCCTCCTCGCGGCAGTCGTCAGCGTCGAAGGGTTCGCGCTGGTCAGTCTGGTGGTACAGGTCGCAGACCTGGGTGGCGTGGCGGGATGGGGCATCCTCGGTTGGGCGGCTAAGTCGCTGCTGCTGGGGCTACTGGCAGTCATCTGCCTGCCACTGATCGCTCAAATGTGGGCGGCGCGGCGCAAGCCATCTGCTTGAGCAACCCACAAGTTCCTATCCCTGTCGTCAATCGCAGTTCGTTCAACAATTCATGCAGGCGCGTGGTCGGTGGTTTGTAGTCAAGGGGAAGCGCAAGGTTTGGCAAAGCCGCCCCCTAAACTACTGACCACTGCCCACTGCCCACCGCCTGCCTAGCATACTCTTTGGAGGTCAAGTGACACAAGCGAACAATAGCAATCGTAGCCGCCAGCGCGGTACCAGCCCCCTGCCAGCCAGCACCAAGCTGCGGGTGGTCATCCTCGGCGGTCTCGGTGAAGTTGGCAAGAACATCATGGCAATTGAGTACGGCGAAGACATCATCGTGGTGGACTGCGGTATGGGCTTCCCGACTAGCGAAATGCCGGGCGTAGATGTGGTGCTGCCCGACGTAACCTACCTTGAGGAGCGCAAGGCCAACATTCGTGGTATCTTTCTCACCCACGGGCATGAGGATCACGTTGGCGCACTGCCCTACCTCTTGCCGCGCATCAACGCCCCGATCTACGGCTCGCGCTTCACCATGTCGCTGGTTAGCGATAAGCTGAAGGAACACAAGCTGCTGGGCAGCGCGACGATGAACGTGATCGAAACTGGTAAACGCTACCAGGCGGGCGCGTTCAGCGTCGAGTTCTACCACATCGTACATAGCATCCCCGATAGTTGTGGGCTGGCGATTCATACCCCCGTTGGCACTCTGATCCACACTGGCGACTTCAAGCTGGACATGACCCCGATTGACGGCGTGCAGGCCGACTTTGCGGCGATCACCCGCTTCGGCAGCGAGGGCGTGTTGGCCCTGATGAGCGAGTGCGTGCGCGCCGAGTACCCCGGTTTCACGCCCACAGAGCAGGAGGTGCGGGCAACATTGGACGGCCTCTTTAGCCGGGCCGCTGGGCGCATCATCATCGCTACCTTCGGCAGCCTGATCTCCCGCGTGCAGATCGCCCTTGATCTGGGCCACAAGTACGGGCGTAAGGTGGCAGTGTTGGGCCGTAGCATGGAGAACAACACCGACCGAGCAATAGAACTGGGCATCCTCAAGGTGCCAGAAGACACCCTGATCCGTGTGGGTCAGGCTCGCGATCTGGGGCTGGACAAGGTGGTGGTGGTTGTCACTGGGGCGCAGGGTGAGCCGACCGCCGTCCTGTCGCGCATCGCCTACAAGGACAGCCGCCACATCAACATCTTGCCTGGCGACACGGTGATCCTCTCCTCCTCACCGATCCCCGGCAACGAGGTGCCGATTGTGCAGATCATCAACGCGCTGATCGCCCAGGGTGCCGACGTGCATTACAACCAGATCGAGCGCGTCCACGTCAGCGGTCACGCTGCCCGCGACGAACTCCGTCTCTTTCTCTCAATGGTGCAGCCCCGCTATGTGATCCCGATCCACGGCGAAAACCGAATGTTGGTGCAGTATGCGCGCATGGCGGCGGAGACCGGCTGGGCGAAGGAGAGCATCTTCATCACCCACAATGGCAGCGTGATCGAGTTTGACGCGCAGGGCAAGGCCAGTATCGCGGACGATGTGCAGGCAGGGCCAGTCTTTATGGATGGCAATGTGGCTGGCAACATCAACCCCAACGTGCTGAAGGAACGCCAGACTCTTTCCCGCGATGGCGTACTCAGCCTGGCGATCCGCATCAACAGCGAGAGCGGCGACCTGTCTGGCCCGCCCGAACTCAGTTCGCTCGGCTTCGTCCCCCTCCAGGAGAACGCCGCCTTGCTGAACGGGATCAACGAGACGATAGCCCGCGTTGTTGCCCAGGAACGCTACACCGCGACCAACGGTGACTGGCCGCTGCTCAGTCGGCGGGTCAAGGAGTCGCTCGGCCAATACATCTACACCCAGACCCGCCAACGCCCGATCATCGTGCCACTGATCATGGAGGTCTAGCCTGCGGGCAAGATGTGGAGGGGTCGATGGCTCTACCGAGTGTGCCGCTGCTACTTTACGACGGGCCGACTGGCCTCTGGTGGGACTTGCCAGAGGGGGAGGCCGACCCGCCGCGAGGGTGGCTGCGCCTGAGCATCGTCCACGCCTTGCCGACTGCCCGCCGCGAACAGTGGCAGCAGTTGGAGCAGGAATATACCCGCCGCTACACTGCCCTCTACGACGAGGCGAAGGACAAGCAGGCAGCAGAGTTGACCGCCAGGCACCAGGCTCGCTGGAACGAGGAGTTTGCTGCTGCCAACCGCGACTTCCACTTCTACTTCGCCGACTTCGTCCAGGCCGAGCAGTTCGCCCAGGCTTGCCTCACCCAGGCGGAGGTGCAGCTTGCCGCTGGGCCAGCCGATCCGCGCCGCCAAACTGCGGTGATCTGCGCTAGCCTGCGCCTGCACGTCAGCCAACTGACAGTTCATGGTCGCTGGATGCGTCCTGGCCGCCAGCAGGTACTGCACTACACCCTCACCCTCGGTGATGACCCCGCCGCTAGCGTTGCCTACCAGGTTGCGCCTGCTCGCATGGTTGCGCAGACAGCGGCTCTGCTGCCACACCTGCACCAGATTGCTGCCACTAACCCTGCTCACCTACGCGACGAGCGGGTGATCGCTATCGTCGAGCAGATCGTGGGCGATAGCTAGCCTAACCCTACCACTGTGTTATCATCCTTGCGGCACGTTACTTGATATCTAGAACTGGGTACCAACTAACAACCAACATAAGAGGAGACATAGGATGAGCGCAAAGATCGGTATTTTCGTTCCCCAGGGCTGGCGTATGGACCTGGTGGATATCAAGGACCCAGTAGAGAAGTATGAGGCAATGACCAACGTGGCGAAGGAGGCGGACAAGCTCGGCTACGAGTCGATCTGGCTCTACGACCACTTCCACACGGTCCCTACGCCAGAGACAGAGGCGGTCTTCGAGTGCTGGACGACCACTGCCGCCCTTGCTCGCGACACCCAGAACGTGAAGATCGGTCAGATGGTCGGCTGCATGGGTTACCGCAACCCGGCAGTGTTGGCGAAGATGGCCTCTACTATTGACGTACTCAGCCACGGGCGGCTGTTCTTCGGCATCGGCGCGGGCTGGTACGAGCATGAGTACCGTGCCTACGGCTTCGGCTTCCCCGACACGCGCGAGCGGATGCGCCGTCTGGCCGAGGGCGTGCGCGTGATCCGCACCATGTGGGACGACGAGCGGGCCAAGTTCGAGGGCGAATACTACACGGTGGACGGCGCGATCAACGAGCCAAAGAGTGCGGGCCGCAAGATTCCGTTGCTGATCGGTGGCGGCGGCGAGCAGGTTACGCTCAAGCTGGTCGCCAAGTTTGGTGATGCCTGCAACATCAGCGGCATTGACCCCGAAGTGTACCGCCAAAAGTTCGCTATCCTCAAGGAACACTGTGATGAGGTGAACCGCCCTTACGACGAGATCACCCGCACCGCCAACGTGACCGTGGGCTACGCAGATAGCGACGCAGAGGCCGACCAACTGACAAAGAAGATTCGTGGTCAGGCCAGCCTGGAGCAGTACCGCAAAGGCAACCTGGTGGGCAACAGCCAGCAGATCGTCGAAGGCTTGCAGAAGCTGGTGGAGGCGGGCGCGCAGTACTTCACCATCTATCTGCTTGACGCTTACAAGCTCGACAACGTGCGCCGCCTGGCTGCCGAGGTGCTACCCGCCTTCAAGTAGGGTGTAGGGGGAGCAGCTAGCAGCGCATCTTGGGCTAAAGCAGGGGTGCGCTGCTAGCTGCTGGCAACCTCGTAGGCTTAGCGTGCTTTGTTCCAGGGCAGTGGCTTCGTGTGCCACTCCCTGCAAGATAGTAGAGGGGAAGTGCCATGCGGTTGCTCAAGCTCGTCCTGCTACTGGTGATCATTGCCAGCCTAAACTCAGCCAGCGTGGATGCTCAAGCCGACAGCCGCTACTTCGACCAGACTGGCTGCACCGTGCAAGGTCGCTTTCTTGACTACTGGCAGCAGCATGGTGGCCTTGCTCAGTTTGGCTACCCGCTGACTGACCAGTTCTATGAACCAGTGCCATCTTCTGATCAGCTTAATGCTCCACTTGTTCAGTATTTTGAGAGGGGTCGGTTTGAGCTGCATCCTGAAAACCAGCCACCTCATGATGTCCTTCTCTCGCTGCTAGGTAAGGAGCGTTACAGTAACAAATACCCCAGTGGAGCAGCAGATCAGCTAGTTAGCACTAATAATCCATACTACTTCGCTGCGACCGGTAAGACAATAGGTGGGAGCTTCCGCACGTACTGGGAGACACATGGTGGTCTTGCGGTGCAGGGCTACCCTGTCAGCGATGAGTTCATTGAGGTTTCTGAGATCGACAGCAAAGAATACAAAGTACAGTATTTTGAGCGAGCTGTGTTTGAGTTCCATCTAGATAAACTGGGTACTCCATACGAAGTGCAACTCAGCCTACTCGGCAAACTTCGTTACCAAGACATTTATGTGGAGAGGCAGCCTGTTACTGCCGATTTGCGTAGTATAAGCCTTCTCTCCGATGATGAAGGCTGGGCAGTTGGCCTTGATGGTGCTATTGTACAACTGCAGCGGGGTAGATGGAAGAAGACGTACACCATCCCTCCCTCGGCTGGTGAACCTTACAACGCTTTGCTAAGTGTGAGTGCAATCTCCTCAGAGGATAGCTGGGCCGTAGGCCAGGCGACTTCCTTCCGGGGAATAACTTTGCGTTATAAGAACGGAATTTGGAAGGCAGGGAAGTCTGACGATCTGCCAGTAATGAATGCAGTTCAAATGCTATCTGCAAGTGAGGGTTGGGCTGTTGGTTGGGACAGCTCTGGCACAATTGTACATTATAAAAACTCGGAATGGAAAATAGAGGCAACCCCTAGCCGGTATAACCTTAATGCTTTGCATATGGTGTCACCAAACGAAGGATGGGTAGTTGGAGACCGTGGCATTTTTCATTACCACAATGGCATGTGGAACGAGGAATTCGCAGCAGTGAAGACAGCATTGTACAGTGTTAAGATGTTGTCTTCTACGGAGGGTTGGGCTGTAGGCGAAAAGGGTAACATCCTTCACTACATTAGTGGATCATGGCAAAGTGTGCCTAGTCCTGTTAGTACTAACCTGTTCAGTGTCTATATGCTATCGCCTTCAGAGGGCTGGGCTGTAGGTGAACATGGATCTATCCTCCACTATATGGGAGAAGCATGGAAGTTGGTTGAGAGTCCAACATCCAAGCAACTGAGTTCAGTTCAAATGACTAGCTCTACTACCGGCTGGGCAGTTGGTAGGGCAGGCACGATCCTGCACTACCAGAACGGCGTGTGGAGCGTCTACAACTTCTAGCCACCGCTCAAGGCGAGACCGCATCTACTGCAAGCTGGCTAATCTCGCTCAGGGTCAGGTAGCCGAGGAACTGGAACTTGCCGCCGCCAAGTGGGCGGAAAACTGCGCTTTCAGCATAGCCGATCAGCTTGATGTTGGCGGCCTGAGCAAGAGCGGCGTGGTGATTGACGATGATCGTGTTTTTGCCCGCAGCGGGTGGGGTGGAGAGTAGCTGCTGGATGGTCGGCACAACCCGTGGGTTGAAGCGGTCAAGCTCTGGCAGCACCGTATCCTTGCCGAAGCCGAGCATCGCCGAGTCCTTGTTGCGGCAAAACTCGCCACTGTACACCTCGCCGACTGGGATAGCGAGTGTCTGGTAGGCTGTTCCTACCTGCTTCGCCTGCTCGATACCCAGCGGGGTGAGGATGTTCTGCGTCTTGCAATCCTTCATGTCGGGCAGGTTCGGCTCGTCAAAGGCATTGCGTTCGCCATGACGGATGTAGATCGTCAGGCCACCCTTCTTCATCTCCCCAACCAGGGTAGCGGTGAAGATGGTCGGCTGGTTGAGCGGCAGCACAGTCGCAGCAGCTCCAGCAGTGGCGACCGCTGTAGCAGCGGCAGCCTCGGCAGCAGTGGCCTGAGCCAGGCGGGTGTTCTCTGCCAGGGGCGTAGCCGGGTTGAGCGGCTGGCTAGTGGCTAGTCCACTGGCGGTAGCAACAGTATCGGGTGCGAGGCGGGTCGCCAGCGGCTGGCTAGCAGCCGTTGCCTTTGCTGGTGGAGGAGTGCTGGCAGGTGTACCGTTATCGCAGGCCGTAAGGATGAGCAACGCGAGGATCAGGCTACCGATTGTTCTCTTTAGCATCATTTCACTCCCCTGTCATAGTTTTCTGCATTATATACGCCGCTGGCAAGCAAAAAGGACGCAATCTCTGCGCCCCCACTGCTGTTTGCTGCTGCCAGCCGCCCACTAGCTCTCCAGCGTACTGAGATCGCCCTCTGGCTCGCCGAGCGCACGCGCGCGGATTACGCGTCGCATGATCTTGCCGCTGCGGGTCTTGGGTAGTCCCTCGACGAACTCGATCTCCTTCGGCACTGCGATGGGGCCGACCTCCTTCCGCACGTGCAGCTTCAGTTCGGCGGCCAATTCGTCGCTGGCGGTGTGGCCTCGCTTGAGGATCACCAGCACGCGCACCTTCTCACCCGTCAGATCGTCGGGCAAGCCGATGGCGGCGGACTCGGCGACGGCAGGGTGGCTGACCAGGCTGCTCTCGATCTCGCTGCTACCGAGGCGGTGGCCGCTAACCTTGATCACGTCGTCCACCCGCCCCTGCATCCAGTAGTAGCCGTCCTCATCGCAGTAGGCTGCGTCACCCGCGAAGTACACGTTGGGGATCACGGTCCAGTACGACTGGTAGCGTTCAGTTGCCTTGTAGATCGTCCGCATCATGCTCGGCCAGGGCTTGCGGATGATCAGGAAGCCGCCTGCTCCCTTGCCCACCCTGTCACCGTTGACGTTCACCACATCCGCGTCAATGCCAGGCAGTGGCGTGGTGGCCGACCCCGGCTTAAGCGGGGTGAGGATCGTCGGGCTGATCATGATCGCGCCGGTCTCGGTCTGCCACCAGGTATCCATGATCGGTAGGCGATTGCCTGTCACCTTGCGGTACCAAAGCCACGCTTCGGGGTTGATCGGCTCGCCGACGCTGCCGAGCAAGCGCAGACTGCTAAGGTCATACTTGGCAGGGAAGCTCTCGCCATACTTCATCAAAGCACGGATTGCGGTTGGCGCGGTGTAGAAGATCGTCACCTTGTACTGCTCGATCAGCTTCCACCACTGCCCAGGGTCGGGGTAGTCCATCGCTCCCTCAAAGAGAACTGAGGTTGCCCCAGTCATCAATGGCCCGTAGATGATGTAGCTGTGACCGGTTACCCAGCCAGGATCGGCAGAACACCAGTATACATCGTCGGGCTTGATGTCGAAGACGAAGCGGGTAGTGGCGTGGCAGCCAACGGCGTAGCCACCATGCACGTGCAGCACCCCCTTCGGCTTGCCAGTGCTACCCGAAGTGTAGAGGATATAGAGAGGGTCTTCGCTATCCATTTGCTCGACGGGTGCTTCTACGCCTGCTGGCTGCGCACCAACCGTCTCGTGCCACCATACGTCACGGCCCGTCTGCATACTCACTTCGCTATCGTTGCGCTTGACTACCAGCACTTTCTCGATACTTGGCGTGCGGGCCACAGCTTCATCCACGATGGCCTTGAGGCGCACTTCCTTACCTTTGTAAGTATAGGAGTCGCAGGTAATTACCATCTTGCACTCAGCATCATCAATGCGGTCTACCAGGGCAGAAGCAGCGAAGCCAGCGAAGACGACGCTGTGGACAGCCCCGATACGGGCCACCGCTAGCATAGCAACCACTATCTCAGGGATGCGCGGCAGGTAGATAGTCACGCGGTCGCCCCTCTGGATGCCAAGCTGCTTGAGGGCAGCAGCGCAGCGGTTGACCTCGGCGTAAAGGTCGGCGTAGGTGATCGCCTTGTACTGGTCGCCCGCCTCGTTCAGCCAGTGGTAGGCCACCTTCTCCCAGGTGGGAGTACCTTTGTGCCGATCCAGGCAGTTGTAGGCGATATTGCAGGTCGCACCGCTGAACCACTTGAAGGCGGGCCGCTCTGTCCACTCGAATACGCTCTGCCAGGGGGTGAACCAGTGCAGATCGTGTGCCATATCGCTCCAATATTCCTCGGCATTGGCAACCGACCAGGCGTGGAAGGCTTCGTAATCGTCAAAGCCCTTGCTCCTCATGTAGGCAGTGAGGTTGGCGTTGGAGACTTCGGCCTCGCTCGGCACGAAGTGACGATCCTCGTGCAGCACGCGATCCGTGTGGTCGAACTCTGGTCGCTTGTAAACAGGTCTGCTGATCGCGTCTGTCACGCTGTTCTCTCCTTGCTACGTGCCTGGTTTTCCGCTGTTCCCCATTATAGCACACCATTGCTGGGGCGCAAACCCCCTGGCTGCCACTCCGCTAGGGCCGTATCTGCTAGTGGATGGGTGCTGGTCGGCGAGTAGCTGTGGCAACTCAACAAGCTAGCTGGTCTTTGATCCGCTCGCCCACTATACCTGTCCGCTAGCTGCTTTTAGCCGCCAAAGATGGTTGACAAATCGCAAGTTTATGCTATAATTGAGGACAGAGAACAATTGTTCAGCAGATTATGTCATGATGGGGGAACGTGCCGGTGGCTAGCAAGAACGAGCAGAACAAAGAGGTAAGTAGCCCTCAGCGGGCCAGCAGTCGCGCCGTGCCAGCCACGCCCCCAGCCGTTAGCCGCCACCCGGCCCCGCCCGCCGCACCACCCAACCGCCCGGTCAGCACTGCCGCTGCCGCTCGTCGGGTAACAGCCAGCACGCAGGGTAGCAAGGGGAGCGGCAATGCTAGCCACCCGCCTCCCGCGCCACGCCCCAGCCCACCGCCGCGCACTACCAGCACGCCCACCCGCAATAGCGGCAGCCGTAGCCCAGCAGTCAGCCGCCGCAAGCCCGCCAGCGGTGGGATGCAGGTTGACCAGAAGCAGCAGCTTGAGATCGCCGCAATTGTGCTAGTCGTGATCGCTGTGCTAATCGGCGTAGCCCTGCAGGCGAAGGATGGTGCGGTGATAGGTGGCGTAGGTCAGTCGTTGCAGGCAGCATTCGGCACTGGCGCGTGGCTGCTGCCGTTGGTGATCGGTGCGTTGGCGGTGGCGATGGTCGTGCAAGGTGGCCTCAAGCGGCGGCTAGGTAGCGAAACTTGGGCGGGCCTGTTGCTACTCGTCCTCGCTGCTGAGGGGCTGCTTAATGTCGCCTTTAGCACAGAGGGTGGCGGTGCCGTCGGCGCGTTCATCGGCGGCCACTTCAAGGAGTGGTTTAGCGCAGCGGGTGCTTTCTTCCTGCTACTGGCTATCGTGCTGATCGGGGTGATCCTCACCTTCCAGGTGTCGCTCGGCGACATGGTGCGGAGCCTCGGTCGGGTCAGCAAGGCAGCTATCAGGCCGTCGCCGACGCAACCGCCAGCTGCTAGCACCGAGCCACCTTTGCAGGACAGTAAGAGTAAGGAGCGCGAAGACTCGCTGCGCCGCCGCTTGCTGGCGAACCCCACCACCGACATAACCCTCGCTGCACCCAAGCGCGGCAGCCGCAGTGCTGGTGGACGGGTTAGTGCCAGCGACTTTGAGCGCGACCTGAATACCAGCGACCTACCTGGTTCGCCCGCTCCCGCTAGCCGCAGCCGCGCCCTCGCCCCCACCGAGCGCATCGATCACGTGCCAGAGCCACCCACTCCCCTCCGCAGGCCAAGCATCAACCTCGCTAGTAGCACAGAGCTTGCGGCCAGCAACCCGCTTGCCACTGCAAAGCCAGCCATCCGCCTGCTTGCCAGCCAGCCCGCTCCATCCGACGGGCAGTCGGGAGCGCAACTGCCGCTCAACATCCCGGCCAGTAAAAGCCACAACCTCTGGCTCAGGCCCAGCACCGATATGCTCGAACGCACTAGTGGTGGGCTGGTGGACAACGTGACCAACCAACGCCGCTTGCAGACGATCATTGACACCCTTGCCAGCTTTGGCGTGCCAGTCACCGCCCCAGACGACCGCACTGGCTATAACACCGGCCCTGCCGTCACCCAGTTCTTGATTGCCCCAGGTGACCGCAATGTGGGCGGCGCACGCGACCCTCGGCTGGAGCGGGTGCGGGTCGCCAAGATCGTCGGCCTCGCCAACGACCTCGCGCTTGCCCTGGCTGCGCCCAGCGTGCGGATCGAAGCCCCTGTGCCGAACCTGCCCTATGTAGGAGTGGAGGTGCCGAATCCCAGTAGCTCAGTGGTCGGTCTGCGCGAGACATTGGAGAGCGAAGCCTTCCAACGGGCCGCCGTCAAGGGCAAGCTGCTGATCCCGCTCGGCAAAGACACCCAGGGCCGCTCCGTGGTTGCCGACCTCACCAAGATGCCCCACTTGCTGGTGGGCGGCAGCACCGGCTCTGGTAAGTCGGTCTGCCTCAACTCGATCATCGCCAGCTTCATCTTTCAGCACACCCCGGAGACGCTACGGATGTTGATGATCGACCCCAAGCGGGTGGAGTTGACCAACTTCAACGGTATCCCCCACCTGCTACGCCCCGTGGTCACCGAACTGAAGCGCGACAAGGATGAGGAGGGGCCACTGAACCGCCAGTTGACGGCGGTTGAGGTGCTGAAGTGGGCCTTGTGGGAGATGGAACGCCGCTACAAGCTGTTTGCAAAGGGCTACAAGCGGGCGGATGGCAGCCAGGTGGTTAGCTTTCGCAACATAGAGCAGTACCACAACGAGGCGAAAGAGAGTGCGGGCCTTGAGAGCCTGCCCTATATTGTGATCATCATTGATGAACTAGCCGACCTGATGCTCACTGCCCCAGAGGAGGTAGAGACCAGCCTTTGCCGCCTCGCCCAGCTAGCCCGCGCTACCGGATTGCACCTGATCATAGCCACCCAGTCGCCCCGTGTGGATGTGGTCACCGGCCTGATCAAGGCCAACTTCCCGGCTCGGATTGCCTTCGCTGTCACTTCGATGGTAGACAGTCGGGTAATCCTGGACACCCCTGGTGCTGAGAAGCTGTTGGGGCGCGGTGATATGCTCTACAGCGCGTCGGACGATAGCAAGATGCTGCGGATTCAGGGTACCTACGTCTCCGACAAGGAGGTGGACGAGATCGTGATCTACTGGCGGCAGATGGCAGGCCAGATTGAGGAGGAGACTGGGGTCAACCCAACGGCGGTTGAGGTGCCGAAGTGGATGCGCGAGATCGAGAGTGGGGCGAACCCGAACGCGATGGATGAGGCGCAGACCGATGAGGCGATGCTGAAGCAGGCGATCCAGCTTGCCCGCAAGCACAACTTCGTCTCCACCTCGCTGCTGCAACGCAAGCTGCGGGTCGGCTTCAACCAGGCCAGTAAGCTGATTGACCTATTGGAGCAGCGTGGTATCGTCGGCCCCTCTGAGGGTGGCCGCCCGCGCGCTGTGCTGCTAACCGAGGATGACGGCAGCGTAGCCGAGATCGTCCCGCCTGTGGTCGCCAGCAAAGCCGAAGTGAACCGACAGGCCGAGGAAGCACCTGACGAGGATGACGAGGAGGGTAGCGCAGACTTTGCGCCGCCGCGGGTTCGACAGCAGTAGGTGAAGGAGCGAAGACGAAAGCAGCCCCCTGCGGATAGCAAAGGGCTGCTTTTGCTGTTGGGTTGTTGCTATGCTACTCTGCGTCGCCCTGGTCTACTTCGTCCTTGTCTGCCTCGTCCTCTCCTGCTTCATCCTGGTCTTCACTGTCCAAATCAGGTGCAAGAGTAGCGAGTTCGCTGAGGCTGGTCAGGCGACTGCCCTGCTTGCTCGTCTTCTTGCTGCTCCTGGTAGTCTGCTCTGGCGCGTCCTGGCCGCTATCATCGTCACCACCCTGCTCGTGGCCCATAGGGGTGAGACTACCGCGCAGGGGGTTAGCCGCTGCTTCGCCAGCCAACCCCCGCTCAACCAGCTTCTCGCGCAGCTCGTCCAACGCCTTCTGGCCGAAGTTCCGCAGGCCGAGCAACTCGTTGTCGGTCATGGTTAGCACCTGGCCCACCGTGTCTATGTAAGCCCGCTTGAGGGCGTTGAAGGTGCGGCTGGTAAGGTTAAGTTGCTCAATCGGGATGTTGATGCTAGGCGAAGTGACCGGCACCTCCTCCACCTCCTCTACCTCGTCCTCGACAATCGTGCCGCTGAAGCTGGCGACGATCTGCCCATGGCGGGTGAGGATTTGGGCAGCCTGACGCAGAGCCTCGACCGGTTCAATCGAACCATCAGTCCAGATATCCAGTAGTAGGCGGTCGTAGTCGGTGCGCTGGCCGAGGCGGGTGTGTTCGACGACGTAGTTGAGGCGCGGGATTGGCGAGTAGAGCGCATCAATCGGGGTCATATCGAAGGGCGTGTATTCGGCGTGCTGCTCTGCTGGGCTGTAGCCAAAGCCCTGCTGTACCAGCATCTCGATCTCCAACCCCCCCTTGCTGCCAGTGCTATGCACTAGTTCGCTGTCGGGGTTCATCACCTCGACCCCCTCTGGCAGTTGCAGGTTGGCGGCGGTCAGCGACCCCTTCTTGCCGTCCACCTTCAGGTGAACACGCACGGGCTGGTCGCCACGGTAGCGCAGACGTAGCTGCTTGGTGTTGAGGATCACGTCAATGATATCTTCTTCGATCTGCGGTAGCCGCCCATCTGCGCCCGGTTCGGCGGAGAGCTTGACGGCGGTCACGGCTGCACCCGGCAGTGAGTTGGTCAGGATGCGGCGCAGGGCATTGCCCAGCGTGTAACCCCAACCTGGCTCCAGCGGCTCGATCTTGAAGCGAGCATGATCCACATCGGTGACGATCTGTTCGATTTCGGGCAGGATAATATCCAGCAAAACGATCCACCCCCCACTGGTAAGTTATGCAAACACAAATACGCCTCGCCAAAGTCGGGCGCAAACGTTATTATACCACATAACTATCACCCTGTCCAGTCAGCAACCGCTACGTAGCTAATCCAGGCCATAGGAGGCAGATAGCGCACTGCTAAGAGCGATAGGTTGAGGGCTAGCTCAAAGTTCTTCCTCACCCACCTGCTCGTCGTTGCCGCCAAAAAGTGCGTTATTGGTCTGCATAGCCGCCCACGGCCAATCCTCTCGCCTAATTTAGAGGTGCGGAGCGTGCCACTTCCTGATTCGCTCGACCCCAGGTGGCTCCTGCTTGGGGCTGCGGAACTTGAACCAGCCAACTTCAGCCCGCACTGCCTGCTCCTTCAACTCCGTTGCACCCCAAAACACCGAGCCACCGAAGATGCCGAGCAGGGCCGACCAGCCAGCGTCAGCGACGAATAGTGAGCCGCCGAGCAGCAGCACCCCAACCGCCAGCACATAGGGCCACCAGAGGTAGCCGAGGTAGTATTCCATGCGGATCACCCAGAAGAAGCCGAGGCCGATGATGCCCAGTGAAAAGAAGCCCATAGCTATCGCAGCCCAGTTCATGCCTGCACCTCCGTTGTGCGCCAGCCCCGCACGGCATTCCAATCTTGACGTAGCACAGCAGCCCCCCGCTGGCTGAGGATGCAGCTCGCGTCGTGGCAGATCGGGCAGCTTGCAGCAAAGGTCGGCACCACTGGCGCAGCGGCCTGGGGCGCAGGTGGCTCGTAGCGGCTGCCCTGCGGTTCGCGCTTGAGCAGGTCAACCAGTGTCCCCTTGCCAGCGGCCAAGTAGGCGGCGTGGCGGGGATTGGCTGGGTTCGCAGGGGCGTGGCTGTGCAGCACCCTCCACATCTGGCGGTATACCTCCAGGCTATCCCACAGCAAGGTGAAGCCGACGACGCTGCACAAGCCGCCTGGCAGCACGTCGCGGCTGCCGAACAGGGCGTAGAGGTTCAGGCCCGTGCCTGCCAGGAACAGCAGCAATGCAGGGGGCCACACGCGCACGCTGTGTGCCTCCAACCAACGTACCCCCACATGGCCGCCCCAGATCGCCAGGAACATCGCCCCGCCGATCACCAACCCACTGAATTGCATCTTGTACCCTCCTACTTGCCTGCGTCCTACGTCGGTGGCGCATCCCACCACCTCGTTGCTTGATCATACCATAACCGGGTAGAAAGGGGGATAAACGTTTCATAAATCTTCCACTTGCCCCCTGCTGAGACCACAGCAATCGCCTTATTCTGATAGGCGGCACAAAAAAGCCAGCTAGCGAAAGTTATCGCTGGCTGGCTATCTACTCCATCATGGAGCGGGAGACGGGGCTCGAACCCGCGACCTTCTCCTTGGCAAGGAGATGCTCTACCACTGAGCCACTCCCGCAGGCAATTTGCTTTCGCAACTTCCTCACGGCACGGCCTATTATAATATATTAGCAGGGTCAATGTCAAGCCTTTTGCAGCCCAAACCGCCCACTTTTTGCCTGGACGCTGTCGATCTGCCTATGCTACCTTCTGGTCAGGCTGCTTGAGCGGACGGGGCAGTGGCTTCTTGCTGGTGGGCGCAGCCACGTATTTGGGCAGGGCCAGGCCCTGGATGCTGGCAAAGTAGTCGAAGTACTCCTTCATGATGCTGATCGTGTAGCCAGTGAAAAAATCCTTGCTACACAGTTCACGGCGGCTAATCTTGCGTCCTACATACTGGTGCCAGTTCTCGTACATGACTTGAAACGACCGCTTCCGCAGCTTGATATCTACTACCTTCACCACGTCGCGGTGCGGATCGTAGCTAGCCTCAAACTCGCGGTCAAAGTAGCTATTGCAGATGCTCCAATGGCGGATTTGCTTTTTCTTCTTTAGCCAGGCACCGAGACCCAGCCAGAAAGTATCGAAGTTGGGTAGCTCCTCCTGCGTCAGTGAAGGAGGGATCGGTTCGGCGGCAACCTGCTCTCTCATGTTGCGCTCCTCTAGCGGGGTGGCTTCGGCTAGCAAGGTGGCCCATGCGCTGGCGCGGCGCGTGGCTCATACATACAACGTAGTAGGCACTGGTTTTATTACTTTACACTACCAAATGCCGTCTGGATCGCCTGTTGCACCCCTTCTGCGTTCGTTTCCGTGTACTTGCTAGCTCCGGTGGCGTGCATCCCCACGGCACGTAGCCCATCACCCTGGTAGCGGGGGACTATGTGCAGATGCAGGTGGAAGACGGTCTGCCCAGCCATCGAGCCGTTAGCGTTGAGCAGGTTGACGGCAGGGGCATTCATTGCCTGGCGCACGACGGCAGCCACCTTCTTGGTCGAGACAGCTAGCGCACCCAGGGTCGCATCCTCCGTGTCAAAGATGTCGGTGGAGTGCGCCTTTGGCACTACGAGGGTGTGACCCCGACTGAGGGGATTGATGTCAAGGAAAGCGAGTGTGTGGTCGTCCTCGTAGACGACCTTTGCAGGCAGCTTGCCTGCTATGATCTGGCAGAAGATGCAATCGGGTGCGGCCACCTGGGTATCCTCCTATTGTTAATGTTAGCTTTCCACCCTTATTAGACTATATGCAAGTCCTTGATGTCAAGCTCCACATTGCGGCTGCCGTTCCACTCGTTGAGGTGAACGGCGTAAACTACATCCACCATCGGCTGCTGGCGCATCTGAGCCAGGAGGTCGCCTGACCGCCAGTAGATCGCCCGAATGCTCTGGTGCCGTTCGCGGTCATAGAGGTTGAGCTTGAGGTGCTTGCCGTTGCCGACCGGCCAAACCTCCTTCACCCGTAGGCTGCGACTGACGAAGATTGGGGCAGGGTTGCCGGTACCCCAAGGGGCGAGTAGCTCAAGCTGTTCGCAGAGGCCGAGATGCAGCTTGTTGATCGTCAACTCGGCATCAACCTCCAGGCGGGGTAGCAGGTCGGCGGCGGTTAGCAGGCTGGCGGCGTGTTCGTGCAGCCGCCGCTTAAACTCTGGCAGGTTGGCGGTCGGCACGCTGAACCCTGCCGCCATGCTATGGCCGCCATAGCGAGAGAGTAGGTCACTCACTGCGGTTAGCGCGTCGGTGACATTGAAGCCCTTGATGCTTCGCGCGCTGCCCTTGCTCATCCCCTCGCCTTCTTCGATCACGATCACCGGGCGGTTGAACATCTCCTTCAGGCGACCGGCGGCCAGCCCCACGATCCCAGCGTTCCAGCCCACACCATGCACGACGATGATCGGCGCGTCGTCGTCGAGAACGAGTGCGCTGGCGGTGGCCTGCTCTACGATCTCGCTGGTTAGTGCTTGGCGTGCCTGGTTCTTCGCCTCAAGCTGGCTGGCAAGCATTCCCGCCTGGATCGCATCCTCGCTCATCAACAGGTTGTAAGCATCCCAGGCCGAGTCGAGCCGACCGGCGGCGTTGATGCGTGGGGCAATGGCGAAGCCGATGCTCTCGGTGGTGAGGCTCTCTGTCTTGAGCCGGGCCGCTGCATAGATCGCCCGTAGCCCCTCGCTGCGGGTGCCACGCATTGCCCGCAGCCCGTTGCTGACCAGGATGCGATTGTCCCCATCCAACGGGGCTACGTCGGCTACCGTGCCGATGGCGACCAGTTCGAGCAGGTCGCGGGGCTTGACGCTCTCGTGCAGCGTTACACCACGCTGGATCAGGGCGCGCACAAGCTGGTAGGCCACGCCCACACCAGTCAGTTCCTTGTAGGGGTACTGGTTGTCGGGGCGGCGGGCAGAGATGAGGGCGTTGGCCTGCGGCAGGTTGCGGGGGGCGCGGTGATGGTCGGTGACGATTACATCCATCTGATGGTCACGGATCGCTGCTGCCACCTCATCTATATTGCTGATGCCGCAGTCTACAGTGATCACCAGCCGCACGCCTTCTTCCTGCAACTTCGCTAGCGCGCCCAGGTTCATGCCATAGCCCTCGCTGGTGCGATGAGGGATGTAGGGGATCACGTCGGCCCCCATGCCGCGCAAGGCTTTGACCAGCAGGGCGGTGGCAGTCACGCCGTCCGCGTCATAGTCGCCGTAGATGGCGATCTTCTCGCCCGCACCGAGCGCAACGGTGATGCGGTCAACGGCCACATCCATTTGCTCAAAGCGGTAGGGGTCATTGAGGCTGGCGTTGCCTGCCTTGAGGAAGGCAATAGCGTCGGCGGTGCCACTCACCCCGCGATTGTAGAGCAGTTGGAGGGAGAGGTCGTTGAGCGGCAGGTCACACTCGCGGGCAGCCAAAGCCAGTGCGTCGCGCACGTCAGCAGGGAGCGGCTGATGCACAGCCCATTGTTTGCTCAGGGTTCTCATTCTTCGTTGCCCAGATAGTGGGCGTTCGGCTCAATGTCCATCGCCCAGTCGGAGGAGTCGGCCTTGTCGCGGTCGGGAGCCTGCGGATGATAGTAGCGGTAGAAGGCCGCTGCACCGACCATCGCTGCATTGTCGGTGCAGAGAGCTGGGGGCGGATAGAGCAATGGGATGCTGAGGCGGTCGGCCAGCATGGTACGCAGCAGCTTGCTGGCTGCCACGCCGCCACCAAGGATCACGCACTTTGCACCATATTGTTCGGCAGCGGCGGCAGTCTTCTCGACCAGCACCTCGATCACTGCCAACTGGAATGCAGCGGCGATCTCCGCCAGCGGAAAGTCCTCTGGGTCAAGCGGCGGCTTGTCCTTAGCCAGCCTGCTGCTGACCAGCGGGCGGCCTGCGTTCTCCTCTGCGCCGAGGCTGCGGTGCGGGCGGGGGCGGTTGTCATCCTCTGGCTCGTCGTCGGCAGCCGAGCCGAGGGCGTGGCGGGTTGGCTCCTCCAACTCCGCGTCCTCATCTTGCACATCGGCGGCGCGGTTGCCTTTCGGCACCGCCGAGATTGGGCGGTCGGCCAGCGGCTTCGGTGGGGGGGGGGCAGGGCGCACGGGTTGGTTGCTGGGCCGCACAGGCTGGTTGCTGCTGCTGGTCGAACGCTGGGGTGGCTGGCTGCCGCTAGCGGGACGTTGTGGCTGCGAGGGGGTATTTGGGCGGTTGCCAGCAGTGGGTGGCTGATTGCCACGTGTGGGCTTGGCTGGTGGCTGCTGTTGCGGACGGCTGGGCTGTGGTGGTTCGCTCATGCCGCTGTGTTGGGGTGGGCGGCTAGTGGTCGGGTTGTTGCCCGTGCCACTGGTGCTACTGCGTCGGATCAAGCCAGCGGACTGCTCCTCAGCCCCACTTCTCTGGGGGCTGACTGGTTGGCTGCTGTTGCGCTGCGCGCTGCTGTCGCGTGGTAGGGGCGCAGATGGGTTGGCAGGTGTAGTTGGTTGGCTGCTCTGCATTCCTGGCAAGGGGCGGCGTTGCAGGCCGGGGCCAGCGGGGACTGTGGAACGGGCAGGATTGGTGAAGGGCGGGAGGCCGTCCTCATCTTCATCTTCATCGCCGTCGTCCTCGTCGTCAGTCGGTGCGAGGGGGCGCAAGGGTAGGGGGCGGCGTTGTAGCCCCGCGGCACCGCTCAACGGTTGTGGGCTGGCGGGTCGGGTTAGCTGCTGCCCTTGCTCATCGTCCTCATCCTCATCGTCCTCATCGTCCTCATCGCCAGACTGCTGCACCAGTGGCAGGCGTGGTCGCAAGAGAGCGGGGCCACTGGCGGCTATCCGCTTGCTTCGTGGCGTAGTCGGCTGCTCCTCTCCATCATCCTCATCTTCGTCTGGTACAGAACCAGCAGGGCGGGCTGCCCGTACGGGGGCTTCATCACCCAGCAGTTGGGCGCGCAGGCCAGCCGCGATGTCGGGGCGACGCGGGCGCACGCTGCTGCCCGCATTGGCGGTGCGCAGTGGACGCAGAGCGGCTGGGCGCAACTGCTCCGCTGGCCGCATGGCTGTCTGATCGGGCGCAGCGGGTGTAGGCTCTTGTGTACTGCTGTCTTCTTGCGCTGGTACTGCGGCCTGGAGCGTGGCTGGCGGGTTGGTCGGGGCAGCGGTCGAGGCAGCTTGTACTTCCTTCGCCTTGCCCGCGACGATGATCGGCGGGCGGGCAGCCTCGGCTTCACGAGCCAGGCGGTCACGCTGCTGCTGCTCGGCCTCTACCTCGGCGAAGGGGCGAATCTTAGGACGGATAGGCAGGCCGCCATACTCCTCGACCTTGCGTAGCACAGCAGTCTTGAGGCCGCTGAAGCTGAAGTCGAAGCTGCCACGCAACCAGGCCCGTGGGAGATCAATGGCGCGTGGGTCGGCGTGGGTCTCCTCTACCAACTGCTGGATCGCGGGGCCGCCAGGATAGCCAAGACCCAGGAGGCGCGCTACCTTGTCGAAGGCTTCGCCCGCTGCATCGTCAATCGTCTTGCCGAGTAGTTCGTAGCGGCCATGCCCGCGCATCAGCACCAACTCGGTATGCCCGCCAGAGACGACCAGGCAGACGAGGGGGAACTTTGGCTCCCCAGGCTCCTTTGTTTCCTTCTCCTTCTTTGCCTCAACAATTGGCGGCTGCACCCGCAGTTCAGGCACAGCAATCGGTGTACCTTGCCGCTCGAAGGGGGGCAGTTCAGTGGCACCAAGGACGCGACGGCGGCTGCCAGTATCCAGCAGGCTGGCGGTTGGGGCGGGAGCAGGTTGCGGCTCTGGCGCAGCAACGACGAGCGGTTGGGGGGCAGCGTTGGCGGTGGGGATCAGCCAGTTGGCATAGATGTGACCCGCCAGATGGTTAACAGGCAGCAGCGGCTTGCCGAGGGCGAAGGCCAGCCCCTTAGCCACGTTCACCCCAACTAGCAGCGCGCCCGCCAGCCCCGGCCCGTTGGTGACAGCGATAGCGTCAACCTCGGCCCAGGTTAGCCCCGCCTGGCGCAGAGTCTCCTCCAGGGTGGGTATCACGTAGAGGATGTGCTGGCGGCTGGCAAGTTCTGGCACCACCCCACCCCAGAGGGTGTGTAGGTCGATCTGCGAAGCGACTACATTGCTGAGGATGCGCCGCCCGTCGCGGATGATCGCCGCAGAAGTTTCGTCGCAGGATGTCTCGAAAGCAAGGATGTTCATGTTTTTATTCCAGAATGCCCATTGCAACCAGGGCTTTTCGCAAATCAGCTTCAAAGCGTTGGAACGATGGTACTTGGCGCAACTTCTTGATTGGCACCTCACGGCCTAGCTCGGCTAGAAAGCTAGCAGCGGTGGCACCTTCCCGATAGATCCACGTACACCGCTAAAGGCAGCGGCAACCGAGTTCTCAGCAGCCAAGCGAGAGAGCAGTCTGATTGCGTCAAACAGATTCGATTTGCCGGAAGCGTTTTGGCCCAGGATGACTGTAAACGAGCCGAAGTCCATGCTGAAGTCCTGGAAGCTCTTGAAGCCATCTATCTCGATGCGCGTCAGCATTGCTACTCTCCTTACTCCGCCATCTCTGCCTCGGTCAGCGGGGCTGGCTGGGGCATTACTGAGGGCGTACCCTTCTCGCGGCTCTTGTTCGCCACCCGGTCACGCAGCTCGGCCTTCAGTTGCAGATAGCGATCCTGGAACTCCTTACTCCGCAGCGGCTCCGACCACATGATGTAGGCATCCTCACCGTTGTCGGTGTAGTAGCGGCGGCGGCGGCCCGCCTCCTTCAGCCCGTACTTGCGGTAGAGGTTCTGGGCGGTCACGTTGCTGACCCTTACCTCAAGCGTCAGCCAGGTGGCGTTCATCTCCAACGCCTGCTCGATCATCGCCTGAAAGAGCAGTTCGCCCACCCCACGCCCCTGGTGGGCTGGGGCCGCCGCAATCGTCGTCACGTGCGCCTCGTCCACCATTAGCCACAAGCCAGCGTAGCCGACGATGGGGTAGGGGCTGGCTGGGCGCAGGCCGTCGCTCTCCTTTGCCAGGAAAGGGAAGATGCGGGTTAGCAGGTTGCGCTCTGGCACAGGGTTGAGCCGCTGGCGGTTGGCCTGCTGCTCGGCAGCCTTTCCCCCCATCCTGCTCTCCGCCACCCAGCGGGCGACGACGTAGCGGTTGGTGTTGGGGGTGCGTAGCTCGCGGCGGTAGGCACTGACCGGCCAGGGCAGTGGGAAACACTGCCGTTCGATGGCGACAACTGCCGGAATGTCGTCGAAATCCATCGCTTCGATGATGTAGGGCAACGCGGATCACCTCTGGGTGGCTGAAGTAATGATTGGCTTCATTATAACATATCGGGTTGCCTAGTGGCTAAAGCCCAGCCGTCGGTCGCGCAGGCTGATGTAGTTCTGGTCGCCAATGATGATGTGATCCAGCACCTCGATGTCCAGTAGGCGGCCAGCCTCCACCGCCTGAGCTGTCACGCGAATGTCGTCGGACGAAGGAGCGGGGTCGCCACTGGGGTGGTTGTGGACGAGGATGATCGCCACGCTAGTCTCCTTGATCGCGTCCTTGAACAGTTCGCTGACCCGCACGTTGCTTTGGTTGACGGTGCCGCTGTAGAGGTCGCGGTGGCCTGTGATCTGGTTGCGGGTATTGAGCAGCAGCACGCGCAGCCGCTCTTGGGGGAAGCCACCCATCTCTAGCATTAGCCAGTTGGCAACGTCCGCGGGCGACTTGATCTGCCGCCGCTCCTCTGGTGCATCCAACAGCAACCGCCGCCCGATCTCCATTACTGCCAGCAACTCGCAGGCTTTCGCCTCGCCCAGGCCGTGCGTCTCGCGCAGGCGGTCGAAGTCAGTCTTGAGTAGGCCAGGCCAGCCGCCAAAGTCCTTGAGGATGCGCGCCGCAAGTTGCACCACAGTCTCGCCCTGCCGCCCCGTCCGCAGGATGATCGCCATCAGTTCGGCGTTGCTGAGGGCTGGCGCACCACGGCTGATCAGCTTCTCGCGGGGCCGTTCGTCGGCGGGCAGGTCTTTGATCGTCAGCGGGGTGGGGTTGGTTCGCGGTTGGTACTGCGCCGTGCGCTCACCGCGGGTGGCCGGACGGTAGCGGTTCTCGCGCTCACGCTCGGCGATCTCTGCGCCAAGCTCCGCGCCGAGGTCGGGGTAGGCAACGGCGGCGTGGTCGTGAGGGGTAGAGGGTTTAGGCGGTTGCTGGCTCATCAGCGGCGGCTCTCCTGCGCGTGGTTGGTCATAGCATGATTATAGCATAGGTGTGCTATGCCAGGGAAGGTAGAGGGTGCGTTTCAAGTTCTTGCGCCATGCAAGTGGCTAGAAGGTGGTAGGCTCTTAGCTAGAGGTAGCGATTATGACTCGGCTAGCAGCCAACCAAGCGTGGTCGCAATTCAGCCAGCAGCTACAAGCTGAACTACAAGCCTGGCATATAGCCCACCTGTCCACCGTACGCTCAACTACTTCAGGCGCGGTAGTGGTAGGCGGCAGCTAACTGGCTGGTAGGATCAACTGCTAACTCTACTCGTGGCAGGGTCGCTGGTTGTAGCGGTCAGCACAATTTGCCCTGTTGGGCAGAGGTCTAGCAAAGGGCAGCCGGAGCAGCGCGGGCGTGGGCGGCAGGTGCGGTTGCCATGCACATCGAGCAGGGCGTGGTACTCCTTGTACACCGCTACATCGGGTGGTAGGTTGGCGAAAAGTGACTGGATCGCAGGGTAGCTCGCTCGCTCACTGCTTAGGCCGAGGCGATAGAAGATGCGCCGGGTGTAGCTGTCGGCGATGAAGATCGGCTGCTCTGCGGCATAGAGGATAATGTCGTCGGCGGTCTCTGGCCCTATGCCCCAGACGGCTAGCAATACCGCGCGCAACTCCGCTGTGGGCAGGCTGAACAGGCGACCCAGGCTGCCCGCATATTGCTCAAAAAGCATCACAGTGAAGGCTTGTAGCTTGCGCGCTTTGGCGTTATAATACCCTGACGGCTTGATCTGGGTGATCAACTCAGCGGTACTGGCGGTGTGCAAGGCGGCAGGCTCCAGCAACCCAGCCTGGGCGAGATTGAGCAGTGAACGTTCGACATTGCGCCAGCCAGTCCCCTGGGTGAGGATTGCCCCGACTATGATCTCGAAGGGGGTGAGCGGCAGATGCGTGCTGGGCGGCCACCACGCCTGCGGCCCATAGTGAGCGAGCAGGCGGTCATAGATTGCAGTCAGGGTTTGGCGTGCTACCTGCTGAGGCGGGTCAGCCTCTCTATTCTCCATCAGGAGTTCCTCCCTTGAAGTCACGGATTAAGCGACGGATCACTAGCATCCTGGGTGGCCTGACCCTCGCTTTGGCAAAGCGGTTGCTGGGTGTGCGGCGGCCTCGGCGCAGCTTGCAGGCAGCAGCCGACGAACCAGCGCAGACCAGCCTGCTGGTGGAAGCCGTGCCAACCTCCTCTGCGCTACCTCCGCCACCAGCCACCGGACTCAGGCCGCTCAAGTGGCTCAAGCCCGCCAAACCTGCCAGGCCGCAAGGCGAACGCTTCAAGATCGCACCGCCACCCGACGACGCTGCCGAACTGCGCGCTGACCTGCTGGAGCCAGAACGCCTGCAAACAATGCCCTTCAAGGCGATAGCCTACCACGAAACCAACCCCTTTACGGTGGAGGATGCCTTCGCGCGCCGCCTGGATAATGTGGTCGTTGCTACCGCGGGCAAAGTGATCAAGACGCTCCGCACTGACACCGAGGGGAGCCGTCATCAGAAGTTCGTGATCCGTCAGGACTCTGGTGCGACGATCCTGATCACCCACAACATCGATGATGCACCCCGTGTGCCAGTGCGGCCTGGTGACCGGGTGAGTCTGCGTGGTCGCTATATCTGGAACGAGCGCGGTGGCGAAATCCACTGGACGCATCACGACCCCAATGGCGTGCTAGCAGGTGGCTGGATCGAACTGGAGCGCACGGGCAAGCGGTACGAGTAGTTGCATTATAAGCGGCAAGGGGAGAAACCACAACCAATGCGGATCGTGATTACTGGCGGTGGCACTGGCGGACACCTCAGCCCTGCTCTGGCCGTGATTGAGGAAATGACAGTCCAGAGTCAGCGCGACGGTTGGCCGCTCGAACTGCTCTACATCGGCTCAAAGCAAGGGGTGGAGCAAGAGGCGATCACCGCCCGCGGTATCACCTACCGTAGCGTGCCAGTTGGCAAGTTGCGCCGCTACTTCTCCTGGCAAACCCCGCTCGACCTGGCCCGCATCCCCCTCGGTATCCTCGCGGCCCGCCGCATCCTCGCCAAGTACAAACCAGATGTGGTGTTCAGCACTGGCGGCTTCGTCTGTGTGCCGACAGTGATCGCCGCTCGTTGGCAAGGCGTGCCAGTCGTTACCCATGAGCAGACTGCCCTGGTTGGGCTGGCGAACCGCATCGCAGCCCGCTACGCCGATGTGGTAGCGATCAGCTACGAGTCGTCGCGCCGCTTCTTCACCAAAGCTCGGCTGGTGGTGCTGACCGGCAATCCTGTGCGCCAGGCGATCCTGCACGGCACAGCTGCGGCTGCCTACACCCACTTTGACCTCGACCCTGCTCTCCCACTGGTTTACATTACTGGGGGGGCGCAGGGGTCGCACGTAGTCAACGAGGCGATTAGCGAGAATCTGACGGATTTGCTAGCAATTGCCAACCTCATTCACCAGTGTGGGGCGGGTCCAGAAGGGAGCGGGGCCGACCAGCAGATGCTCGACCATCAGCGCGAGAGCCTACCGCCAGAGTTGCAACGCCGCTACGTTGTGCTACCCTTCGTGGGCGAGCAGTTGGCCGACATCTATGCTGCTGCTGGGCTGGTGATCGGCAGGGCGGGGGCCGGGACTGTCAATGAACTGGCTGCCCTCGGCAAGCCCGCCATCCTGATCCCACTTGCTAGCAGTGCCGAGGGCGAGCAGCAGCGCAATGCTGAACTGATGCAGCAGGCGGGGGGTGCTGTACTGCTGCTCGAAGCCGAACTGAGAGGGGCGCGCCTGGTCGCTGAGGTGCGGCTGCTGCTGGCTGCTGGCCCCCAGTTGGCGGCGATGGGGGTGGCGGCGACGAAGCTGGCGGTGCCTGCTGCCGCCCGCGAGATCGTCGGCCTGCTGCGCGCATTGGCAGCCTGCTGATTGCTGATTCGCAAGTTCAGGTGGGGATCAGCTTGCATTAGGTGGCCCTAAGTGCTATATTGCTCCAATCATCCCCATCTACCTCATTGTCATGGCCCGCTCTATGCGAGCTGAGGCACTTACCCCTAGATCACCAAGGTTGTAGCAGTGTATTGCTCGCAGTGTCAGACATACAACAAGCTAACCAATCGACTCTGCGCCCGCTGTGCAACACCGCTGGCCCCAGCTCGCGCTATTTTCTACCTGGATCAGGCGGAGTCGTGTCTTGAGCAGAGCCTCGATCTCTGCCGCTTCTATCTGGCGAAGATGGACGGTGAGTTGCTGGCTTTGGCTACCAGCTACCCTGGGCGATCTGCTATTGCTGCCCGCGCCGCCTGGTTGCAGGCACGCATCCACCAGCGCAATGGTCACCACGACGATGCGTTGGCAGAGTTGTTGCTCGCTCATAAGCTGCTTGAAGGGGAGAGTGGGCAGGAGAGATTGCTAGCCGACATCCTCAACCTGCTAGGCACGCTGGCCTACGTGCGCGATGAAGCGGCCACCGCCAGCGAGTACTACCGCCAGTGTGTGGCAGTAGCTCGCTCTGTCAGTGACCATGCCATGACCGCGCGGGCGTTGGGCAACCTGGGCATTATCAGTATGGATGGTGGGGCAGTAGCGGCTGCCGTTGACCTGTTTAACGAGGGTCTACGTGAGGCAGAATTGAGTGGGGACGCGACTAACATCGCCTTCTGTTCGCGGGGGCTGGCCCTACTCTACTCCGAACACGGCCCAGCCAGCGAGGCAGTCAGTTGCATTGAGCGGGCGTTGGCTCTACGCGACCAGGTGCAGGACACCACCCGCTTGCTGCTGATTATTGCTGATGCTAGCGACGTGTTCTTCAATATTGGCGACCTGGATCGGGCCGAGCAGTGCAGCCGCGAAGCCTATGCCCTCAGCCAACGGGCGGAGGGCAAGTATATGCAGGACGCAGTGCTGGTCAGTATTGCCGACATCAATCGGCGACGAGGCAACCTTGATGCGTGCAAGGTGGCCGCCAATCGGGCCTTCCATGCGCCCGCAGGCTCGGCGATCTGGCGGGCGCAGGCGGCGGCGATGTTGGCTCGTGTCGCTATCCTCCAGCGCAACAGCGATCAGGCGCGCAAGCAGATCGCCTGGCTGCGCTACCATGATGCTGAGAACGAGACGCGGCTGGCCCTGTTGGAAGCGATGCTGGCCGCCACGGAGGGGCAGTGGCTAGTAGCCAGCCAACATTTTGCCGCCGCTCGCTCTGTCCTTGATCAGCAGGAGCGCAAGCTAGATCTGGCCGACGCGCTTGAGAACTACGCCCACTTGCTGCTGATTGCCGCCGACGGTGAGGTTAGAGCAGAAGCCAGCCGCCTGCTGCACGAGGCTGCCAGCATCTATATTGCGCTAGAGATGCCGCTGCGCCTGGCAGCAGTCGAGACGCTGGTCGGCTGAGGTTGAGGGAACCGCCAACTAGCCTTGGTTTCGGTGCTGGCAGTGCGTCCGTCGCTCAAGTAGAACGCAACCTGTGGGCCGGTGCTGCCGATCATCGTGTCGCCTTCACACATAGCGCAGTAACCCCAGTGCCACTTGATCGGTGCAACAACTGTGGTTGACACCCTCCCCCGCGCAAGGTAAAATAGCCCGCAAGTGACTGCTTATGTCTACATCCTGCGTTGTGCCGACCGCAGCCTCTATACTGGCTGGACGAACGACCTGGCGCACCGCCTGGCCGTCCACAATGCGGGTCGGGGCGCGAAGTACACGAAGGCGCGCCTGCCAGTTGCCCTTGCTTACTACGAGGAGCTAGCCGACAAGGTGGCGGCCCAACGACGCGAGTACGCGATCAAGCAGCTAACCCGCAGCCAGAAGCTAGCCCTCTGCCGCCAGTTTGTCCCCAATCCGACCCCCCCGCGTGAGCAGGGAGTACGTAAGCGCAAGCAAGATAAAGGAGCATCCAAGTTGCTTAGTGAGATGAGTGTCAGCCGTTTCCTCGACGAACTGGCTTCCAATTCGCCCGCGCCGGGTGGGGGGAGCGTGGCCGCCCTCGCAGGGGCAATGGCTGCTGGGCTGGTTAGCATGGTTTGCAACCTCAGCATTGGCAACGAGAAGTTTGCTGCTGCTGACGCAGAGTTGCGGGCCACGCTGACCGCTGCCGAAGCTGGCCGTGCCGACCTCAGCCGCCTGATGGAGGAGGATACCGCTGCCTACAACGCAGTAATCGCAGCCTACAAGCTGGCGAAGGGATCGGACGAGGAGAAGGCCGCCCGCAGCACTGCGATCCAGGCCGCCTTGCAGCAAGCTACCGCAGTGCCTATACTAACCGCCGAGGCCGCCGCCAGGCTGCTGCCGCTGGCTGCCACCGCTCAGGAGAAGGGCAACCCCAACGCTGCTAGCGACGCTTACGTGGCAAGGCTGCTGGCCGAAGCTGCGATCAAGGGCGCACTAGCAAACGCCGAGATCAATCTCCCTTCAGTCAAGGATGCGGCCTTCGTTGCCCAAGCTCAGGCGCGGGTTGCGGCTCTGCATGGCTAGACGCGGCTGGCCTCTCCGCAGTTAAGTTAAGGATTGAGGGTGCGGATGTTTGAACGGCTGGTTGAGGGGAACAGGCGATGGCTTTCACCACTAGCAGGGCTACTGGTGGGCGCACTCTACCTCTCGTTGCTGGCGGGCGGCGGGCGGCTGCTGCTGATCGGGCTGACGGGTCTGCTGGCGGTCAACCTGCTGCTGCTGTTGCGGGCCGACCGCTGGCCTGCCTGGCTCTGGCAGCATCAAGAGTGGGCCACGCTTGCCCTGATCGTCGGGCTGGGCCTGGCAGTGCGCCTGTTGGGGGTTGGCTTCGGCCTGCCCTACACCGACCAGCCTGACGAGCCGAGCGTGGCCGATAAGTCGCTCAAGATGCTGCAAACTGGCGACCTCAACCCCCACTACTACACTTATCCTCACCTCTACTACTATATGCAGGCCGCTCTCTACAGCCTGCGCTACCTTGCCCTGGTCTCCAATGGTACCGCCACCGACATCACGAAGGTCAATGCCACCGACTTCTACCTCTGGGGGCGACTGCTGACCGTGGTGCTGGGCTGCTGCACTATCGTGGCTACTTACGGGGCTGCCAAGCGGCTGTACGGCGCAGTGGCGGGTCTGGCGGCGGCTGCCTTCATCGCTAGCAGCAGCATCCACATCGTCAACTCACAATTCATCACCACCGATGTGCCAGCTAGCTTCTTTACTGCGTTGGCCTTCGCCCTGATCTGTGGGCTGTTCCCTGCTATAATGGGCGAGTCGCTGCCAGCCCAACCATCCTCTGCGAGCGAAGCGTTGACCGGGGGCGAATTGCGCTCGGCTGGCTACTATCTGCTGCTGGGGGTCAGCATGGGGCTGGCGTTGGGCAGCAAGTACAATAGCGTGCTGATTGTGCTGCCGTTCCTATTGGCCCATGCTTATGCGGGCGGCTGGCAGTGGCGCAGGGTGCTGGGCGGGCGGCTGTGGCTGGGCTTGCTGGCGATGATCGCTAGCTTCTTGCTCACTACCCCTACCTTGCTCGGCAATGTTCCGCAGTTCCTCAACGAGGTAGGGTCGGTGGTCACTCATTATAAGTTCACCGGCCACCCTGGGTTCGAGGGCGACGAGAATTGGAAATACTATCTTACTGCCCTACTCACCAGTGACACGTTGGTAACCTTGCTTGGTCTGGTTGGCGTAGGCATTGCCTTGCTGCGCCATCGGCGGGCGGATTTGCTGCTGCTCAGTTTTCCGCTCATCTACTATCTTACCCTCAGCGGCTACAAGGTCAATTTTCTACGTAACCTCCTGCCAATGCTGCCTTTCGTGGCGATCCTGGCTTCGCTGCCGCTTGCGTACGCCTACGCTCACCTGCGAGCGCACGATTGGCGGCTGCTCGGCAAGCACATATCCCAAAGAGCAACAGTTGGCGGGTTGGTACTGATGACTCTGCTGACGGTAGTGGCCCCGACGATGACAGCGGTGCAGAACGGCTGGAAGAACACGCAGATCGACAACCGCACACTCGCCCGCACATGGCTTGACCAGCAGGGTAGGGGGGCGAAGCTGTGGCTCGAACCCTTTTCGCTGCTGCTGCCCAGCGACCGCTACCTGGTGCAAGGGGGCGACAGCGTGCTTAGCCACCCGTTGGCCTGGTATGCTAGCAACCGCTTCGACTACCTGATCCTGGCTGACAAGGGCGCACAGGCCGACTTTGCCAGCAACCATGCAGCGTTGCGGGCCGCCGACTTCCCGCGCAGCAAGGAGCATCCTGGCCCAGCGATCAGCATCTACCGCACGGGCTACCAGCCACCCACCGCCTCCAGCTTGAACGCCCGCCGCCCGCTGACTGTAACTCTGAGCGAGGCTGGGGGCGGTAGTGTGACCCTGCTTGGAGCCGACCTACCGGATCGCCAACCACCGGGTAGTCAGCTACCGCTCACCCTCTACTGGCGGTGCGACCTACCGCTGAAGGCCGATTACACCGTCTTCGTCCACCTGCTGGATCGCAATGGTAAAATCGTGGCCCAACGCGACACCCAGCCGCGCAGTGGTAGCCTACCAACCAGCAGTTGGCAGTCAGAGCAGCTTGTGGTGGACGAGCAAGACCTCGACCTCCCTGCCGACTTGCCCGCCGACGGCTACCGCCTGGTGATTGGCTTCTATGTGCAGAGCAGCGGGGCGCGCTTGCAGGGCGGCAGGGGCGGTGAGGTGGAGTTGGGCGCAGTGCGCCTGGCGAAGTGAGGCGGCCCTACTATGCTGCCATGAAGTCTGCAACTGCTAGTAGAGCGGTATTGGGTTCGATAGCTGCTGGGGGAACAGGATGTTGAGCAGCACAGCGGCGGCGGGACTGGCGTAGCAGTCTGGATAGATGTGGTTTACCTCGGCTGCCGTGCGGTGGCCCAGCAGTACATGGAGGAAAGTCAGGTTAGGGAAGCGGGCATCACCGTCTTCAACTTGCGCTGGCGTAAAGGTACCGACCTCGCTCAAGCTACCGGCCTTGAAGACCAGCGTCATCTGCTGCTGGTAGAAGTTCAGCCGCAGGGTGCCACTATGTCCAGCCATTACGCTGGCAGCCAGCCGCTGCTCCAGCACGGGTGCGATGTGGCGCATGAATGCTGGTAGGTCAGGCACGCGCACATACCAGGCGTAGAAGGGACGCTGCTGTTCCAGCAGTTCGCCCAGGGCAGTGTAGGCAGGGTGCGACAGGCCCAGGTTGAGCAGGAGGCTGCTTAGCGGCTGGCTGCGGCTCTGGTTCAACTGCTCAAGCTGGGCCTGGAACTCCTGACCGAGAAACAAGGCCACCGCCCGCAGCGAATGGCCTGGCAGCACTGCCATTTCGGTGATGTCGAAGACCCGCAGCATCTCTGGGTCCTGGCTACCCTCACTGACGCGCGCCTCGGCGTAGCCTACTGCTGCGCCTGCTAGCTGCTCCACGATCCAGAAGTGCTTGTAGCTGATCTCGTACTGCCATTCTGCCTCATCGCGCAATCTCGTTAGTAGGCCGCCACTACAATGCACGGCGTAGAGTTCGCTCAAGAGCGGGATGTCCTCGGCGGTGGCGCGGCGCAGGTTATAGGCGGCTGGCTCGTCGGGTTGGCGCGAGGGGATGCGGAAGGGCAGCCAGCGGCGGCTGCCACCCCGCGCCACCGTCATCTCGTAGCCAAATTGGCGGTAGTACCAGGCAATACCGTCAATCACCTGCAACAATTCGCCCCGTGCCGCACTGCGAGCGTGGATGGCGGCAAACTGCGCTCGGATCAGCCCGCGACGGCGATAGGCGGGATCGGTGCTGACTATCTCCGGGCGGCCTACCTTGAACGGCAACCCGTCGTAGGCCCAGGTCTGCGAAATCAGGCAGAGGCTGGATACTACTTTGCCGCCCTCCTGCTCGTCCACCACGATGGTGAAGTCGCCTGCGCGGGTAGTAGGGTGGCTACCATCCATCAGGCTATACGTCCACTCGCGCAGACTCTCCTCTGGCTCGTCGGGGTTGTTGCTCAGGTAGCGAACGTTGTGTGTCGCTATCGTTTCCATGTCCGCCGCCGTAGCCCAGCGCAGGATCAGTCCATTGCCCAGGTCGTGAGGAAGACCAGCGTTCTCGTCAAGATTCTGGCTGCCCACCTTAGCTCTCTCCTTTGCCCCGCTTTGAGGCCGATTAGTGCAGGTCGCTGATCGGGATTGCGTACATATCTCCAGCCTGGGTGCCAATGTAGAGGCTACCATTGACCAGCACCGGCCCATTGGGGCTGACGCGGCCACCGAGGTCGCGCTTGGCGATCTGCTTGCCGCTCTGTGCATCTACGGCGTAGAGGGTGCCGCGCACATTGGTGAAGTAGACCACCCCATTATACACCACTGGTGCGCCCTTGATCACCCCTGTGCCACCGAACTTCCACAACTGCTTGCCGCTCTTTGCGTCCAGCGCGTAGAAGGCTTGCGTAACCGGGCTGCCCATGTAGACTACTCCGCTCTGCACCACTGGCACGCCACACTTATTGTCCTCCACCATAGGGCCGCTGCCCTCGTCGAACGTCCAAGTGAACTTGCCACTGGCGGCGTTGATCGCGTAGCTGCCGTGACCACCGAAGCCACCGTCCTCGCTGAGGCTGGTAACAGAGTTGGTGAACAACATCCCATCCTCATAGGCCGCCGAGCAGTCGTCAATGCCACCCACCTCGACGTTGCTGGTGTCGCTAGCCCAAACCAACTCGTGGTTCTTCAAGTCGACTGCATAGAAGTAGTTGGGGTCGGCCCCACCGATGTAGGCAATGTCGCCGACGAGGTTGAGCGATGACATACTGAAGTAGGAGGCCATGCTCAGCTTCCAGAGCAGGCTGCCGTCGTTGGCGTTGAGGGCGTAGAAGTTGCGGTCACCATTGGCGAAGTAGAGCGTGCCGTCCTTGTAGATCATCGTCGGCATATTCTCGCCAACCGTGCGGTACTCCCAGATTGCCTTGCCTGTCTTAGCGTCAAGGGCGTACATAGAGTTGTCGCCCTGCCCACGTACCAGCGTCTGCTTCTCTGCGTCGTCGTCTACGTAATCGCGCTTGAAGTTGCGGTCACCGCTACCTGCGAACACCTTGCCGTCAGCCACGATAATGTCGCTCATGATCCAGTTATTGACTGCGGTTGTCCACAGCAGCTTGCCGCTACTAGCGTCGAGGGCCATTATCTTGTTATCCTGGGTGCCGATGTAGACTACCCCATCCACTACGCTGGCGGTGGTGAAGAAAATCGCGCCCACGTGTGTCTTCCAGCGTGCGCCACTTGCCCCATTGCTCGTCCAGACGGCGTTGTTGTTCTGGCTGAGGCGGTACTTAGGCCACTGGCCGGGCCAGGTTGTTTGGGCGGTGGTGGCGGTGCCATTGAACAGCATCACAGTGAGCAGCAACACGGCTGCTAGCACCCACTTGCTCTTGTGCATCTTTATATCCCCCTAGTTGGATGGTGATCGGTCGTTGAAGGACAGATGATACCACCAAGGGGCTGGATGATAAAGCGCAAATGGCCCAGATTGCACAAGATGTTACAAATATTTTACACACTGCCACAGACCTACCAAAAAGAGGTTGCGTTGAGGCGCAACCCCTGGCGGAAAGAAATCTTGTGGTCGCAGTTAGTCGAGGTACTCTTTGAGGCGGCGGTGTTCCTTCGCGGCGCGCAACTTGTCGAGGGCTTCGGCTTCGATCTGGCGCACACGCTCCCTGCTCACACCAAGCTCCTCGCCAAGCTCGGCCAGGGTACGGTTGTAGCCATCCTCCAAGCCATAGCGCAACTGGATCACCTTGCGTTCGCGTAGGGTCAGGCCGCTCAACATACTGGCGATCTCCTCGCGCAGCAGCTGGTGGCTGGCAGCCTCGGCGGGGGCAACACTGTTGCGATCTTCGATAATGTCGCCCAGGGCAGCATCCTCCTCCTCGCCAATCGGCATCTCCAGGCTGATCGTCTGCTGAGCAGCAGAAATGATCTGGCGCACCTTGTCGGGGCTGACCTGCATCCGCTCGGCTATCTCCTCGGCAGAGGGGTCGCGGCCAAGCTCCTGTTGCAGCTTGTGCGAAGCCTGGGTCATCTTGCCCACAGCCTCAACCATGTGGACAGGTAGGCGGATGGTGCGGCTCTGGTCGGCGATGGCGCGGGTGATCGCCTGGCGAATCCACCAGGTGGCATAGGTGCTGAAGCGATGGCCCTTGTGGTAGTCGAAGCGGTCAACCGCCCGTAGCAGGCCGAAGTTGCCCTCCTGGATCAGGTCTAGCAGGCTAATGCCGCGCCCAGCGTACTTGCGGGCGACGGAGACGACCAGGCGCAGGTTAGCCTCGATCAGGCGGCGGCGATCACGGTTGCCGTTCTGCACATCCTTGTGCAGCAGGTGGCGTTCCTCATAACTGAGCATCTCGCGCTGCAAACGGTAGGTCGCCAGCTTGCCGCGCTGCATACTCATCGCGTAGTTTACCTCGTCGGCAGCAGTCAGCAGCGAAACGCGCCCTATCTCACGCAGATACATCCCCACCGAGTCGTCCGCTGTCTTGTGGTCTTCCTCCTCGTGGCGCACGTTCGGCTCGTTTGGTTCACCACTGCTAAACAAGTTGGCTTCCGCCGTTTCCTTCCGCATGGTCATAGTATGCTCCTCTTGCGGGGCCAGGATGCTCGCGTCTGAGGCCAACCTCAGCGCAGCAGCCACTCTGCCCTTGAGTCCTACAAAATAGCCACGCTCTACTCACTCAGAGCAGCAATCCTTGCTGCCCCAACTCGCTTCTGCATGGCGATCACTTGCCAATGGACGTACCCCCCCTGGCAAGGTGGGCCGCAACCTGCCCCTGGCAGCTAAAATTGCGACGGCCCAGCTTCGGCGGTCATCATTGGCGACTGCTGCTGGGCGTACTCTACTGTTATAACGTCTTTTTGCACACAGGGGTTTCAGTTCTTCCCAGTTCATAGGTTGTTGATCAAGGCTTCTAATCAGACTCTAATTCGCAAACTCTCGCCCCACATGGATTATCAGTGGGCCAGGCGTACTGCTGCTCTGCCCAGCCAAGCTGCGCTGAACTCCCCCTCCTACCCACACTAGCCTTGCGTTGAGCAGCCTTTAACTTGCCCAGCATCACCTATCAGCGCAGTTGTGTGGCATCAGATAAATGGGAATTGCCAGCTAACACAATTATAACAATTTTTCACAATCCACGTCAAAGCGATCTGGTTAGTCTTGCATTAGACCATGCTCTAAGCAGGCGGTTTGATCGGTGTGCGCCAACTGCTGCTCATCCCCCACTTGTCGCTTGCCTACAGGTCAGAGCAACCACGCTCCGCATCAGCTATGCTATTGACAACTGACGGCTTGTTGCAGTATTATGTAAATGGGCCAATATACCCGCATAGGAGACTATGATGTTTCGTCGTCACCTCTACCCTCTGTTTGCCTTGACTCTTGCTACCCTGCTGATCGCTGGGCTGGGCAGTGGTCTATTGCTGCGCCAGGCTCCTGCCACCACCCAAGCGGTGGAGTTGGGTACGATCTCGCCTGATTTGCAACAGGCAGCCTTCATAATTGATGATAATGGTGGCTTTGCTGGTGGCCTCTACGCCCCACAAGGGAGCGGCCAGGTGGTCTATATTGCTGCTGCGGGCGACACCAGCGAGAGCGTAGCTGCGCGCTTTGGGGTTACAACCGCCAGCCTGCTCACCGTCAACGGCCTTAAGGCCAGCGACAAGCTGGCAGCAGGCGACCAACTGGTAATCCCTGCCTCTACTACCTTGCTAGTCTCGGCCAAACAGCCCCTCGCCGCTCCCGCTGCCGTAGTAAAAGGTATAGCCCCTGCTGTCGCTGAAGTGAAGGCTGCTGTGCCTGCTGCCAAAGCCGCGCCTGCCCAGCCTCTGGATGTTGCCAACGTGGATAGCCGTTATGTGGTGCAGACGGGCGACAACCTGAGCAACCTTGCCGCCCGCTATGGAGTTAGTGTAGAGGCTGTGGCTGCCGCTAATCGCATTACAGACCCCAACCTGATCCAGGTCGGCCAAACTCTCACGCTGCCCGCCCGCAATGGCAACCGAGCCGTGCTGGCCGTTGCGCCCGATCAGGCAGCCCCACTAGCAGCGAAGCCTGCTGTGTCGGTGGAGGCGAAGGCTGCTGAAGCAAAGTCAGTAGCAGCGACGGTTGCTGAAGCGAAGCCCGCCCCAACCTTGGCTACCCACTACACTGTGCAGCCGGGCGACAATCTTAGTCGCATCTCTACTGGTTACGGCCTCAGTGCAGAGGCACTGGCCCGCGCTAACGGCCTTGACGACGAGAATGTGATTTACGTTGGTCAGGTCTTGAACGTCCCCGCTGCTGGGCAAGCCGCCTCTGCTGTGCGCCCACCTGCGCCCCAGCCTGCCGTCAAGCCCAAGAGTGTGCCGAAGAGGGCTGCACCAGATGAGGATCGCCGCCCTGCGCCTGTTACCAACGCGGGCGGCAGGTGGATCGACGTAGACATCAGCAAGCAGCGGCTCACAGCCTATGAGGGTGACACGGCTGTGTTCAGCACCATCGTCAGCACGGGAGTACGCTCCCACCCGACAGTAGTTGGTGACTACGCCATCTACGTCAAGTATGTCTCGACCTCGATGAGCGGCCCCGGCTACAATATTGCCTACGTCCCCTCGACGATGTACTTCTATGGAGGCTACGCGATCCACGGCGCACCTTGGAACAACAACCTCGGCACGCCACAGAGTCACGGCTGCGTCAACCTCTCGGTCGCCGCCGCCAAGTGGATGTTCGACTGGGCTTCGGTCGGCACCCCCGTGCATACGCACTGGTGAGAGCGGCTTGCTAGCCAGCGAGATAGAACAAGGGCGCGCCCAGCCGGACGCGCCCTTCCTTGTGTAGCCAAACCGGGTTACCTATCTAGGTCAGACCTGCGCCTCGTGCTGCCGCCAGTAGACGACTGAGCCGCCCGCGACCAGGGCAAAGCAGGCGGTGAGGATCACCAGACCGTCTACCCCCAGCCACTGGGCGAAGATGCCACCCAGTGCGCCGCCGAGGAACTGACCGAGGCCGAGCAGCACCGAGTACGCCCCCATTACCGTCCCCCGGTCGGTGGCGTTCCGTTCGGCTATCTCGATCAGGATGCTGAGAGCAGCCGGGGTGAAGCCGCTCATGATCAGCAGGCCCACCCCGACCAGGGCGATCAGCGGTAGCAGCACCATCAGCCCTTGACCACGCACCTGGTGGTTGAGCAAGAACATGAAGGCGCAGACGATCAGTGCGCCGCCGAGGGAGATCAGCATCACATTGCTCTGCTTGAAGCGGTGTAGCACCTGCGACCAGAGGATGATGCCCAACCCCAGTAGCCCTGCGATTGCGCCCAGGATGTAGCCAGCCGTCCATGCGCTGTAGCCACCAACCAGCAGTTGCTCAGGGAAGTGGCTGTCGCTCTTACCAAGCTGGTTGGGGAAGTTGTTGAGCCACACTCCCAGGATGCCATTAACCGCAATCCAGGCGGGGGCGAAGCGATAGAGCGCAGGCAGACGCAAGACACCCCAGGGGTTGGGGTGTTCGCCCACCCTGCGTTCTGTCCCTGGCAGGCTCTTTGGCACCAGCAGCAGCAGCCCTGCCGTCGCTGCATAGAGGACGGCAAGGATGCCGAAGCCCCATACTGCCAGACCGTCCCAGAGGAAACCGCCGACCAGCGCACCGAGCGCAGCCCCGCCAACGACAGCCAACTCGAAGTAGCCGACCGCCCTCGCCCTCACCTTCGGGTCTTGGCCGCTAGCAGCTGAGAGGAAGGCCAGCGAGGAGGGTGCGTTGACTGCCGTCCCCAGCCCCCCCAGCAGCCGCACGAGGAACAGGGCTGGCACCACCAGGAACAGCGGGAGCAGCACAGTAGCTCCGGTGAGGATGGAAAAGAGGATGCCGAGGATCGGGCCAGCCACTAGGTATGGCTTCCAGCCGTCGTGATCCACCCGCGTGCCGAAGTACGGCGCGCCCACCAGTTCGCTGATGTAGAAGGCCACACCGATTACCCCGACCAGGGCCGAGTCCAGGCGGAACTTCTGGTCGAGTAGAAACTGGAGCATCAGGCCCGCTGCCGAGCCACCGACGCGCATCATCACCGTGCCAACGATCACTACCCAGATGCCGAGGCTAACCCCTAGGAAGGCGCGCTGCAGGGGACTGGCCGCCCCCGTTACCTGGTCGGTACTAACTAGCTCTACGTTCGCCACCTCGTCGCCAGGGCGTTCTTTGGTCTGCATATTACCTTCTCTTTCGCGCTTTATTGCTTGCTTCGACCTGGATAGCGACCCGTTTGTTTCGCCCGCCAGCGTCGCACTGCTGCTGATTATACCAGATCATGCAGGGCTGCGGCGAACGAAAAGAGAGGTAGGCAGGTTGCCCACCTCTCCCACTTACGCTCGTTCATCAGCGACCACGCTAGCGTTCGACCGCCTCGCGCAACTCGTTGAGGCCACTGATCGCCGAGCGCAGCACCAGTTCCTGCAACTCCAGGAAGTCGCTGGCGGCTACCGGCTGGTGGCCGAGGTACTTGTCTATCGCCTTGTAAGCCGCGTCGGCACTGTCCGGGTAGCGGTCATTGTCCAGACGATGGGCTACGCCGTTGCGGATTGCCTGCAAGTCGCGCACCAGTTCGCCGAAGCGTGGCACCTCGCGCAGGTAGTCGCGGTTGATGATCGCCTCGTTGCCGATGTACTTGTAGATCAACTGCACCAGCCGCTCGAAGTCGGCCCAACTCTCCGCCGCCAGATGCATCATCTCCTCGGCTACGCTGCTATCCGAAGCATCTTCCTTGAAGACGTTAGCGCGCCACTGGTTACACTTGCGCCGCAGGCGGATCACCTGCTCGGTGAGCGTCTGCACGTCCTGCAAGCGTTCCACTCGCGAAGGGGCCAGGCTCAGACCACGAGTGTGCTTGTTCTGGAACCAGCCATAGAGCAAAGGGATGCGGATACGGACGAAATGTTCGCTGCTAGAAGACTCCTCCAGCACCTCGCGCTGGCGTAGGAACTCGACTGCCGTCGCCACATCGCGGGGTGGGTAGTGGCTGATGCCCGCGACCAACGCCCCACGATCCACAAAGTTGTTGCTGCCCTCCTGCAACTGCAAGAGGGTAAAGATCACCTCCTGATGAACCTCGCGCATCTCGCCGTTCCAGATATGCGAAAAGAGGTTGTCGGATTGCAGATAGAGCTTGTTGATCTGCTTGACATCCTCTGGAATCACCACCTTGCGCCGCTCGCGGTTCAGCACCTCGCTGATCACGTCGTGGCAAAGCGACTGAACGAAGAAGGGGTGGCCGCCAGTCAACTGGCTGATCAGCCCGCCCGCCTCTGGCACGAAGGTGATGCCCCTCGCTCCACTAGGCTGCTCGATCAGTTCGCGCACCGCGCCAGGGTTGAGGAAGCTAAGCGGCTGGTCGCGCACCGAGTCCAACAGACTCGGCTCGTTGAGGCCACGTGTAACCTCGCTGAAGTTGCCGCGCCCAGCAAAGATCAGCCCAACCAGGCCGTTTTGGTAGAGGGTGCGGAGCTTGCTGAGGAAGCCGCTGTCCCAATCGCCCATCCGTATCTTGTCGGCCAGGTAGCGGAACTCATCGAACATCAGCAGCAGGCGACGTGGGCGCAGGGTGTCGCTGACTGCCCCCAGGTAGTCGTCAAAGAAGGTGATCAGTGGAGCCTCGCGCAACATCGGCCACAAAGGTTCAATAGCGGGCGCGCTGTAGCCCGCTGCGGTCATCGCCTTACCGATGCGGGCCGCCAGTGCCTTGAGGAAGAAGGGTAGCTTGTACTCGTCGCCCTGGTACTCGTCCATGCTGATACGCACGGGCAGGAAGCTCTGGTGTAGGTCGGGGTGCAAGCGGGGGTTGGTCAGGTTGTTGAGCAGGCTGGACTTGCCCACCTTGCTGATGCCAGTCAGGTAGGGGATCATGCTCTGGTGGCGCGAACCGCCAGTGCCGAGGCCCAGGCTGGCCTTGACACGGGCAATCTCCTCACCGCGCCCCTTGAAGATGTCGTCGCGGTCTTCGGGTATCGACTCGCCCGCCAGGTAGAAGCTGGATACTGGGTCAATACGGGCAGACTGCAATGCTGGTTGCAGCAGTACGTGGCTGCGGTGGTGGCTGGGCTGCTGGTCGTCACCGCCGCTAACCTGGTAGGCTAGTTCGAACACCAGGTCTAGCGGGCCAGGGCGCAGCGGGGCTAGATTGAACTTGAGGTAGCGGGTGGCACCCGGCCCCAGCATAGGAACGCGCAGGATGGCCCCCTCACCATCTGCGCCCACCTCACTCGCCAGGGTGTAGGTGTCAGGGCGGGGAGGTAGGCGTAGTTCAATATTGCTGACGCTGGCTACCACATCCTGGTTGGTGAGGGCGATCACCAACCCGCTCGGTTTGGCAGCGTCGCTGATCTGCCGCTGCACGGCCTTGACCAGGATCAGGCTCTGGCTGAGGCCGCTCTGCACCCGTCCAGCCAGCACCTCGCCCAGCCGCCGCCACTTGTCGAACAAGGGGGCAACAGCTTGCTGGGTAGCTCCCTCAAGGGCAGCAGTCTGCTGCTCCAACCGAGCCAGGCCCAGGGAGAACTCAAGCTGGCTACGCTGCAACTCCTCCTCCTCACTGGTGCCGTCGGCAAAGGGGACGAGCAGATCGAGCAGCTTGCCATACTGCTCCACGATCCCACCAAGGCGGCTGGGGGGAGCGAAGCTGGCCCGCTGCTCCCCATTTGCTGCTGGGGGCTGCTGGTATTCACCCTGCGGACGCGGCGGATGGTAGCCAGCCGGGGCATTGTAGGGACGGGGGTAGGATTGCTGGTTGGGGTTGCTGCTGTAGCCAGCCTGAGCATTGTAGGGAC